>Ga0114980_10001050_pt1 | contig 19762 bp, 13 predicted proteins | sample S_140806_EF_Meta_FD_87018 | JGI IMG/M metagenome (GOLD analysis project Ga0114980, IMG submission 87018) | Freshwater microbial communities from Lake Simoncouche, Canada to study carbon cycling - S_140806_EF_MetaG | ecosystem: Environmental > Aquatic > Freshwater > Lake | place: Lake...
AATTGTTATCAAAGTGATGAACAGTGTCATGGTCTAGTACGAATATGCCATTACCTCGTGTAGCAATCCATAATCTACCGGCATCGTCTGCAACCATATCATCAATTCGCGTGGATAAACCTGGAGCCAAATTCCCTTTGTATTCGGGAACCGAATCGTTCATTTTCCAAAGTCCATTCAAGCCACCCAACCATAAAGTATTCTGCTGATAACATGCGGAAGTAATTCGCTCGGGAGCAAGACTAGCTTTCACTTCTTTGAAATCGCGATTGATCCAAACAAATGCGGAATGCGAATAACCGAATAGCGTATCTTCTTTAGGTTGCAGTGCATATCCTTTCAAGTGCCTGTTCGGGTCTGGGGTACCGTAGAAATGTGCCAGAGAATCGACGAAATACGTTCGATCGGTATTCGCAAGCATTCTTCCAGCGAAGAACATGACGAAGTCTGTGGCAATCTCATGCATGTATCCTACAGCACCACTCTTCAAGTCAACAATACGAGGACCTCTAGTTGCAATCAGTGTTACGGTACTGAACGCTTGACCAAGAAGCACTTGTCCTCTCCCCAACGGATAAACTGAAGCAATTGAAAACGGAGGCAACCCTTCGCTTTGTGTCAGATATCCAAACTCGAGTCCAGCCAAATAGAGCAAACCATTTCCAACAGTCGAAAACCAATATCCGTTTTCAGCATCTTGATAGACATAGCTAACAGAGTATCCTTCGAGATATGAAATTCCAGGATTATCTAAATCTCCTTGCGCATAACGCACAGTACCATGTTGTAAAAGATTAACCCAAATCGCACCCGTCTGGTCTTGACATACTCCAATGATCACACCTTGCATTTGGTAATTCTTTACTACTCCATTCTCATCTATAGCGTACAATACATCTTGATGTGAAAACAAAATGGTATTGTCCTTGGTGAGCATCAATCGTACGTTAATTCCGTACTTGATTGAATACTCGATGGGAATAGTAACGGTATGACCATTGTGGACTAACGTAATCGCAGACCTTCCTTCATACACACTTTCTCCGTAACAATATAATTGACCCAAAGCATCTGTCCAGATATTCCTTGCTTGTTCAACAGCCATTGGGGGTTTAATATGCGTGATTGTTTTGTAGCCATCAACAGGACTTATCCGATAACACCCACCAACATACAATCCACCTACAACAATGCAATCATTGGCATCTACAAAGAAAGTGTATTGCGTTTTTTGTCCATTGGAGTACAACTTCACGAAGGAGTCGTTTGCAGGAATTGGCCAGAATCGATTATTGTAGAAATAACAAACTGCTCCAGTAAAGGTTTGCACCCAGATTCTTCCTTCTGAATCTTCTTTAATGTGAAAGGCTGTATTGTCGGCAAGTCCATTCAATGAAGTATAAGTAGTGAATGAAACTCCATTGTACCGGCAAACACCAGCATCAGTTGCAAGCCATAGATAGCCCTTGCGATCCTGATACACTTCATATACTTCAGAACTTGGTAGTCCATCCGCAACAAGCATTTTCCTAAAACCACCAGGTATTTCAGTGGTATTACTGAATGCGTGCAGACGACAAATCAAGAACAAAGCAAGAAGCGACGTAAAAATGCTGAGTAGTCGTTTCAATACTTAAATGCTTACTGGATTTGAATGTAATTAAATCGCTCGAAATAGCGCAAAAGAAAAGAGGTCTGCAGAAACAGACCTCTTTGGGTGGCTGATGGGATTCGAACCCACGACCCTCGGTACCACAAACCGATGCTCTAACCAGCTGAACTACAGCCACCGTAATCAATCCACAACAGGATTGCGGGTGCAAAGATACAACTTGATTAAACTCTTGCAAATGTAAGCCCGATCAAAAAGCGTAACTTTATTGCTTATTATGGGGTCAACTGGTTCTCAGCGGTTAACATTGAAGGTCGAAGGCATGGATTGTGCCAATTGCGCCTTGGGGATCACCCGAAAACTGACCAAGAGTGGGGATCATGACGTTCATGTAGACTTTACCACCGGCGAAGCCAGCTTCTCTTTGGCTCCGCATCGCGAGTTAGCATCGGCAGTTAAGGATATCGAAAATCTCGGTTACCGCGTAGTTGGGCTTCCAGGTCAAAATTCTTCACCGGCACGTTTCACCATTGTACACAAGTTCTGGTTCAGTTTGGTGTTTGCTTTACCACTGATGTTGACGCATGTTTTCGCAGGTGTAATTCCGTGGCTAGAACAATCCTGGGTTCAGTTCTTCATTTGCCTTCCTGTGTTTTTGTTGGGAGCCTATCACTTTGGGAAAAGTGCAATAGGTTCAATTCGCAGCGGCATACCCAATATGGATGTACTAATAGTCATTGGAGCCATCTCTTCTTTTGGCTACAGTTTAGCGGGCACATTGATATACGGAGGATCAGGCCATGCGCACCACTACCTGTTTTACGAAACAACAGCGAGTATTATTACACTGGTTTTGTTGGGCAATTTGCTAGAGCAAAAATCAGTTAAAAAAACAAGTTCTGCCATCGATGATTTGGCCGCTCTTTTACCTGAAAAAATAAGGCGCATCATAACCATTGGAAAATCGGAACGGGAAGAAATAATTTCTCCAGATTTACTTCACCCGGGAGACATAGTACAGGTCAACGCCGGCGAAAGTTTCCCTGCAGATGGCAACATTACTACGGGAAGCGGATCGGTGAATGAATCAATGATAAGCGGAGAAAGTAGTCCAGTCGGAAAAATTCAAGGCTCTTTTGTAATTGGCGGATCTGTCTTACTTGATGGTCCTGTTCGATTTGTGGTGACAAGAAGTGGTCAGCAAAGCACCTTAGCGCTAATTATTGAATCTGTAAAAGCTGCACAAAGAGAGAAACCTCCAGTGCAGAAACTAGCTGACAAAATCAGCGCATGGTTTGTTCCGATCGTCCTTATCATTGCACTCGCAACCTTTCTTATTGAACGTTTTGCTCTTGGCTTCACGCTACAGAACTCAATCATGAATGCCATTGCTGTATTGGTTATTTCGTGTCCATGCGCAATGGGTCTTGCCACTCCAACAGCAGTAATGGTAGGTATTGGAAGAGCCGCACGCCAGGGAATACTCATTCGAAGTGGAAAAGTATTAGAACAACTCAATGATATTGGCGCGGTAGTTTTCGACAAAACAGGAACCATTACCACTGGGCATTTCAAGAGTATACAATTGACGGTCGCGGAAGGAAGTTCAGAAGAGGAAATTCGATCAGCCATCTCATCTTTGGAAAAGCATTCTTCCCACCCCTTGGCAATATCCATTATTGAATTACTTGGAGCAACATCTGTCCTTGAAATGCGTGATTTGAAAGAAACCAAAGGCGTTGGTATTTCTGGAAAAGATCAACGAGGAAATCAATGGACCATTGGCTCGTGGCGCATAACAGAATCGGTTGGTAGCAACCATGACATTTATGTACTCAGGAACACTATTCTCGTAGCAACAGCTGATCTTGAGGATGAGATTAAACCTGGAGTTCAGGAGCTCATTCACTATCTGAAATCAAAAAACATCAGAAGTATTTTGCTCAGTGGCGATCGACAAATTAAATGTGATTCTGTTGCGAAAGAGTTAGGCATCACAGAAGTATTTGCAGAACAATTACCAGAGCAGAAGTTAAAAGTGATTGAAGAGTTGAGTAAATCAGTGAAAACCGTAATGATTGGCGATGGAATCAACGATGCGCCTGCACTAGCAAAAGCAGATATAGGAATATCGTTGTCTGATGCCTCGAAAGCAGCATTGAACTCAGCCCAGGTAATAGTTCCTGGAACAACGAGTTTACTTCATGTAAAGCAGGCACTGCTGATAGGTTCTAATAGCATGAAGACAATCAAACAGAATCTGTTTTGGGCATTTTTCTATAATGCGCTTGCGATTCCTTTAGCAGCAGCCGGCTACTTGAGTCCAATGATTGCCGCCTTATCCATGGCTTTTTCTGATATCATCGTAATCGGGAATTCTTTACGTTTGCGCAACAAAAAACTCGAATAGCCGTGGGATTGCTTCGTCAAATGTTGAAACCGCTCTACAACTACTGGAAATCTCCTCAGTACAGAGCTTACCTGCGCGTGCAGAAAGAATGTAGAAGAAAATCTGGCAAATCAGTTACCATTTGGCTAGATGGTATGGTGGTAGAAGGAAATGACGGCCCTTCTCTACTTCATCAGTACGAAGAGATTATTAGACGGGCATCATTTGATTTTGATTCATCCAAAAGTGATCCCGTGATATTCTGTTGTGGTGCGAATATTGGTTTAGAAGTATTGCATCTCGAACAAATGTATCCTGAAGCAAAAATCAAAGCGTACGAACCCGACCCTCAGCTGTTCGCAATACTGAAAAGCAATATTGAACGAAATGATTCACGAGCAGTTGCCATCCAAGCCGCTGTTGATGTAAAGAATGGCTCAACAGGTTTTGCTCCCGATGGAAAACTTGGCGGAAAAACAGGAAATGGTCCGCTTGAAGTGAAAGCCATACGCTTCAAAGATGAACTGCTTGCGGAAGCCAACATCGATTTGCTTACAATGGATATCGAAGGTGCTGAGCTAGATGTATTGAAAGATTGCGCGGATCAATTGCACAAAGTTGATCGATTGTTCGTCGAATGGCACAGCGAGGAGCGTAAGCCTCAAACCTTGGTGCAGTTGCTTGATCTTCTGCAAGAGGCTGGATTTCGCTATCGACTCAACAATAATCTTGGAGAAGCTCCGTTAGTGCATCCGAATGTGGAAAACGGATTCGACGCAATGGTAGAAATTTACGCAACACGCAAATAACTCGATTGAGCAATCAACTGCATATTCTTTTTCTGGCCAGTTGGTATCCCAACAGGAATCAACCCGTACTGGGGAATTTTATTGCTCAACATGCCAAGGCTGCTGGCATACAACATAAAGTGAGTGTCGTTGCCGCTTTCGGAGTAGATAGTTATCCAGAGGTGACGGTAGCAGAAGATGGTAATGTCTCCGAATTTGTTTCACACTACAATAAAGTCAAGAATTCTGTACCCATCATCAACTCGATACGTAAAGCCAAAGCGTATAAGATGGCCTTACGTCTGTCCATTGCTGAGGCAATTCACAAGAATGGGAAGCCGGATATTTTACATGTGCACGTAGCATGGCCCGCAGCAATAGCGGCACTATCCATTGCAGAAGAGCTTCAGGTGCCAATTGTACTCACAGAACATTGGTCGGGATATTTACAAGAAGACGGTAATTACCGTGGAAGAGTACTCAAACATTACACGCAGAAATTATTCGCTGCTGCAAAAGTGGTAACGGTTGTTTCAGATCACATGAAAATGGCCATGAAAAATCATGGATTGAACGCCAATTTTCGCCGATTAATCAATGCGGTGAATACCGACATTTTCCATTCGACAGTTACACAAATCGAGCGTGAAAAAATCCCGCAGTTTCTTCATGTATCAATGCTAGTGGATCGCGAGAAGAATATTAGTGGACTACTAACCGGATTTTCTGAAGCACTGCGTCGCCATCCAATGCATTTGACTATCGCAGGTGATGGTCCAGAAAGAAAAAAGCACGAAGAAACCGCTGATTTCTTGGCCATAGCAAACCATGTTTCCTTTGTTGGATTAAAAAATCCAAATGAAGTAGCGGCCTTAATGAACAATTCGGACGCACTCGTAATGTTCAGCAATTTTGAAGGAATGCCTGTCACGATTATCGAAGCGAAATGTTGCGGGCTACCTGTAATTGCCACCCACACAGGTGCAATTCCAGAGATGCTGAATGGCAATACAGACATTCTACTTGCACCGCGAGATACAACTGCGCTGACAGCAGCATTGATCAAATTGGCAGAGAGCAATCGTGTCATTCGTGCGCAAAAGAATCGCGTTGCTATTAGTATACAAGCAATTCAACAGTATAGCATGTCGGCTGTTGCTGAACAACTCAATTCAATCTACAAGGAGGTGTTGAGCGCATGAGCACTACTCGCAATTCACTTCGCATAATAGTTTTGTCGCACGGTAGCCCATGGGAAGCTTGGGAAGCTGAATCGTTGCGAAAGATTTCGGAACTGAAATTCGCCAGCATTGTATTACTAGTTGAAGACGCTTCAAACACTGAATCCACTCCGCCCTTCTTTCAACGTGTTGTGAATTACAAGTGGCAGCGATTATTTTGGAACAGATGGTTCAAAAAATATGGTCGAGTTGCAGCAACAGCAGCAACTGAACTGAAGGATATACTGAATGTTGTTCCTGTGGTTAAAGTTAAGGCAGAACGTAAGGGAAAATATACCGATTATTTCAGCGCGAAGGATCTTGACCTTATTCGATCCTACCAACCCGATGTGATCATTCGTTTTGGATTCAATATTCTTCGTGGAGAAATCCTTACACTAGCAAAACAGGGAGTGTGGTCGTTCCATCATGCCGATCATCGAACCATTCGAGGAGGACCTGCAGGATTCTGGGAATATATTCTCGGTCACCAAACTACTGGAGCAATACTTCAACAGCTAACAGAAAAGCTGGATGAAGGCATTATACTTCGTCAAGGGAAATTTGAGTTGATCAAACATTCATTTAGAGAAAACTTGAACAACCTGTTATTCTCTTCTAGTGGATGGGTAGCCAATGCGCTAACGGAATTGCATAATAATGGAAGTATATCTAACCAACAGGAAATTCTGTCAAGCCAACAAGCGCCACTTTATCGCTATCCAGGGAACTTGCGCATGCTTCAGTTCTGGATGATACTATTGGCGAATAAATTCACTTTCCATTGGAATAATCTTTTCCGAGCAGAATCGTGGGTGATTGGAATAGTAGATCAACCCTATTCAGAAGTTCTTGTTTCTGGAATATCAATAATTCCACAGTGGAAGCGTGCGAAAAATGCATCGCATTACGTGGCAGATCCATTCGCGTGCAGCATTGGTGGAAAACAAACAATTCTTGCAGAAGAATATTCATATTCCACCGGACAAGGCCATATTATTAACCTATCAACAGGCGAAAAGATATTGAGTAAACCATATCATCTCTCCTTTCCCAACGTAGCAGAGATTGAAGGTGAAAACTACATTCTCGCAGAAGCCTCCGCTAACGGAACGTTGCAAGCCTTTTCGGTATTGCCAAACGGAAAAGATCACGTTCTGATCAATGAACCCATTGTTGATCCGATCTTGTTACAACATGATAATCAGTATTGGATTTTCGGACACAAACTCGATGACCAGAACAATGCCGCTTTGTTTCTTTACTACTCATCCAACGTATTGGGTCCATATTCTCCGCACGCGTTGAACCCGGTGAAGACTGACATTTGCAACTCGAGATCCGCAGGGCCGATTCTTCTGCATAATGGAAAACTATTGCGACCAGCACAAGATTCCTCTGAAGGATATGGATCTTCTGTAGTTGTAAATGAAATTCAAGTGTTAACAACTACACAGTACAAGGAAATTCCAGTATATCGTATAGCTCCAGATAAAAGATGGGATTACAATCGTGGATTGCACACCATTTCTCCCTTGGGAGTAAATCAAACACTCATCGATGCGAAATCATACCGATTTAATTTCGCTAATTTCAAAGCGGAAATGAAACGAAAGTTGAGGAGGATTTTGAAATAATGATTCGCACCATTTTTGTAAACTTCTCAGCCCGACTGGCGATGCAGGTGATGAATTTTTTCACGCTCCTGCTAACGACCAATACATTGGGCAGTGAAATTCGTGGTGAGATTTCTATCATCCAACTTGCCATCAACATGATTCATTTGATCAGCGACGTTATTGGCGGCCCTGCTCTCGTTTATATGGTGCCTCGTGCACGCCTAGGTATATTGCTGCTTACAGGATGGAGTTGGGCAATTGTATCTTGTTCAGTGGTGGGATTCATACTTATGCAGTATGAACTAATTCCTACAACTTATAACACGGAAATACTCATTGCCTCATTCTTGCTTTCGTTGAATTCCATCAATCTGAATATTTTACTCGGACAAGAACGAATGAAAGCATACAATGCACTGCTCTTCCTACAAGGCGGATTGATGTTAATTACTATGGCTGCGAGTATTTTCATCCTGAATCATGATCATTCTTTGCCTTATCTAGAAGCATGTTTTGGTGCCTACGGTGGAACATTCTTGCTAGGACTTTACTTTGTTCTAAAAGAGAAGCATATCCCGAAGCTAACCAACAACCGACCAATTTTGATTGTGTTGTTTGCCAATGGTTTCTTCACGCAAATTGCAACACTCACACATCAGTTGAGCATTCGTCAGAATTACTATTATTTAGACAACCTGATACATGACAAGAAATCATCTGTAGGCATCTATTCAACAGCGATTTCTCTTGGAGAAGCTATACTGCTTTTTAGCGCAAGTGTTGCAGCCGTGTTGATGTCACGTGTTTCCAATGAAAAACTGACAGAAGTTTCCAGAAAACAAACTTTGCGATTGGCGAAACTCAGTCTAGCCGTGACAATACCGGGAATACTATTGTTCGTCATCCTACCTCCCGATTTTTACACCTGGCTTTTGGGTAAAGATTTCTCAGGAGTACATCGATCATTCATGACCATTGCTCCTGGAATTATACTTGTTAGTTTCGGAACTGTTTTCGGACATTACTTCTCAGGAACAGGTCGACATTATATGAACTTCCTGAGTGGAATTTTCGGTTTGTGCATCACTTTGTTAACGGTGCAACTCTTGGTTACTACTTATGGCGTAGCGGGCGCTGGATGGTCGGCAAGTATCGCTTACGGAGGTATGTCACTATTTATATTCATGATCTTTATGCTTGTAGGCAGAAAACATTCTGGAGAATGGAGAGAAATCTTACCGACGCATGAAGATGTAGCTTCACTAAAACGTATTTTTAAGTCCGAAGCCAAAAACAAACTGTAAGATGTGCGGAATTGCTGGAGTTGTAGCATTGAAAGGACCTGATGAACGCGTGTTGTCGGCTACGCTTCGCATGAGTGAACGAATACACCACCGTGGTCCTGATGGCGAAGGAATTCTTGCTTGGAACGGAACTGACGCACCACTCCCACTCTTCACAGCGGGAACTCCATCTGATATTGTGCGAGCACAACTCGATTGGACACCTGATCATCACACGCAAACTTTCACTGCGCCTGCACAACTCGCTTTTGCACACCGTCGTTTAGCCATTATTGATTTAGCAGTAACTGGTCATCAACCCATGAATTACAGTAATGGAGAATTATGGATGACCTATAACGGAGAGATCTACAATTACGTTGAATTGCGCTCCGAATTAGAAAGTAAGGGGCATTCATTCCGCACAAAGACAGACAGTGAAGTAATTCTTGCTGCTTACAAGCAATGGGGTGTAGAATGCACGAAGCATTTCAATGGAATGTGGGCCTTTGTAATTTGGGATCGCATAAAAGGAGAACTATTCGCCTCACGTGATAGATTTGGTGTGAAGCCATTTTACTATTTCCACGATAAGCAATTTTTCGTATTCGCTTCCGAATTGAAAGCGCTATCAGATTGTAGTTTAGTAAAAACAAGTCTTAATCATACCGCCGTTGGCGACTATTTTGTCGACGGAGAAATTGAATACAAGCCAGAAGGATTCTTCAAGAATTTGATAGAACTTTTTCCCGGCACGCAGTTAACCATCAATCTGAAATCAGGAATCTTGTCTATTTCTCAATGGTATGAACTAAAATACACAACAGAACCTGGCGATTTTTCAGAGGATGTAACCAGTCATCACATTTTGAACATTCGCGAATTACTCATTGAGTCAATCCGAAAACGCCTACGATCTGATGTCGCTGTAGGTTCTTGTCTTAGCGGAGGAATTGACAGTTCTGCTATTTGCGGCATCATTGCAAAGCTTGTTAGACAAGACAGTTCAATCAAGATTGGTGATCGTCTAAAATTATTTACAGCCGCTTTCGATGACCCACGATTAGATGAAAGTTCATGGGCCAAAAAAGTGGTTGATGCTACTGGAGCCGATTGGAAAAAAGTTATCCCGCGTCCAGAAGAACTCATGAAGGACGTAGAATCGCTGATCTATTCACAAGATGTCCCGATTTGGAGTACGAGTACGTATGCACAACATCGCGTAATGAGACTTGCTTCAGAAAACGGAATACGCGTATTGCTGGATGGACAAGGAGGCGATGAATTGTTTGCAGGATACATGCCTTACTTCATTCCATTCTGGAAAGAACTAAAATCTCAAGGAGAAACTTCCAGAAGGAAAAGCGAGATGAATGCCTGGGGACAAGGAGCAGAAAAACTGAGAAGAAAAGAAAGCATTAAACAATACTTGCTTCCGAATTTACCTTCAGGAGCAAAAACGTTTTTGCAGAAAAGATATTTCCCCGATCTAGCATACATAGCACCCGAATTATTATCAGCGCATACCTCCGGTTCAAAAGCTCGTGCAATGACTGACTCTTTAAATGGAGCTTTGCATGGAGAATTTGTGAATACGCGCTTGAAAGGATACTTGAAATGCGAAGACAGATGCTCGATGTGGCATTCCGTAGAATCTAGAACACCTTTCGCCGATGATCATCAACTCATCGAGTATGTGTTCAATATTCCTGGCACATTGAAAATCAAAAATGGAACTACGAAATACTTGTTGCGAGAGGCAGTTGCTCCTTTCATTCCAGAAGCTATTCATCAACGTCGTGACAAAATGGGTTATGTAACTCCCAATAATCTTTGGATAACACAACTCAAAGATCAATTCCGTCCTTACTTCGAACAAGACTTTGACGGCATTCTTCGCAAAGACAAGTTGATGAAAGAGTACGATTCATTTTTTTCCATTGATGGTAAACCCGAAAACGGTCGCATCTTCAAGTTTATAGCATTCGCTGTTTGGAAAAAGATGTATCACATGTAATGTACTTCCCGCATATTCGAACTGAGATGCTAATCAGAAATTATGTCCGACCTGGTTATCAAATAACCCAAAGATCAACTTAACTTTGCACCATGAGAAAAATCTTGCTACCCATTTCGGCCTGCTTATTTCTATTCGCAACTGCATGTTCTGATGCAGGCACAAAAACGGCCGCATCAGGAAGTGTTGCAAAATTCGACTCGTTGATCAATGTACTTACAGATGAGCAAGTGCTCGATGTGAGAACTCCAGATGAATTTACTGAAGGTCATTTGGTAGGCGCAAAGAATATAGACTGGAATGGTCAGGATTTTGCCATCAATGTAAATGCGCTTGATAAGTCGAAACCGGTGATGGTATACTGTCGCTCGGGTAGAAGAAGCGCTGAAGCTGCGAAATACCTTCGCGAAAATGGGTTTGCAAATGTGTATGAACTTGAAGGCGGAATACAAGCATGGACTTCTGCAGGAAAAGCAACTGAAAAGCAAGAAGCCTCCTCGGTAAACAATGATGGTCCAGTTTCGCTGGATCAGTATAAATCATTTGTAAAAGACAACAAAGTAGTGTTGGTTGATTTTACTGCCACTTGGTGTGGTCCATGTAAACTACTTGCACCAAGTTTGCATGAATTGGAATCAGAACTTGCTGGTAAATTCGCCTTGCTGAAAGTTGATGTTGATCGCGATCGACCAGTTGCAGAATACATGAACATTGCTGCGATGCCTACATTAGTTTTGTACAAAGACGGACAAATACAATGGCGCAATGAAGGACTTGTCCCTAAAGATTTGGTAGCAGAAAAGATCAGCGGCGCCCAATAAAAAAGCGCCGGTCAAGCGCAACGCTTAATCCGACGCTTATATTAAACTTGCCCTATTACTTTCTTTTCTTCTCTTTCAAAGAACCTACAAAATCATAGCGACGTTTCTCTTTGTCTTTCTTAGAAAGTACGACGTTACCTTCAATTCCATATCCATCTACAGTTCCAGTAACTTTTACCAGCTCTTCCAGCTTATTCACAAATTCACCTTCAAATTCTACATAAGGAAGGTCTTCGTCATTTTCAGTAAAAACACTGTCAACAGTAAATTCAACAGGTATAGCAGGCGCTCCCATTTCCTTGTCGATTAATTTACATTTGAACTTACCTCCTTTGAAGGTGATTTCTTCTTGTGATACTGCACCTGATTTCCCTTTCTTCACACTAGTCATTGTTACTTTATACACTTTGCCTTCTAGAGCAGATGTATCACCACCCACTAAAACGAAGGAACACGTTAACACGAATATGAACGCTGGGAGTAGGATGTTTCTGAATTTTTTCATTTTCTAAAAATCTGAAGTTATTTGCCAAAAATAAGGTTTTAACTAGCATTTAGAAAATATGAAGCAATTATCGCGCCACGGTACGTTTACGCGGCTGTCGACTTATCTTTGTCCACATTATGGAAAGTCACCGTGCACCGTTAGCAGAACGCATGCGACCAAAGTCGCTTGACACTTACGTAGGCCAGAAACATTTGGTAGGTGAAGAAGCTGTATTACGCGCGGCTGTGCTAACAGGCAATATCCACTCCATGATTTTCTGGGGTCCGCCAGGTGTTGGAAAGACAACCTTAGCACAGATTATTGCAACACATCTAAAGCGTCCGTTTTATGCACTAAGTGCAATTCAATCGGGAGTAAAAGATATCCGTGAAGTCATTGACAAAGCCAAAAGTCAATCTTTCTTCGGGGCGAATCTTCCAGTACTTTTCATAGATGAAATACACCGTTTCAGTAAAGCACAACAGGATTCTCTTCTTGGAGCTGTAGAAAAAGGGATTGTGACGTTAGTGGGAGCAACGACTGAGAATCCTTCTTTCGAGGTGATTCCCGCTTTACTTTCACGAGCGCAAGTGTACTTGATGAAACCGCTCGAGCGAGAAGATCTTGAGCAACTCTTAAATGATGCTATTTCGAAGGATGATGTACTCAAGAAACAGAACATAGATCTTCAAGAAACAGAAGCGCTCCTGCGTGTATCGGGAGGTGATGCCCGCAAGCTGCTGAACGCGCTCGAAGTAGTTGCGTCTTCCCTACCCGCTGATGCTCCTTTCATCACCAATACATGGGTGATGAAAGTGATTCAGCAAAATCTGGCCATATACGATAAAAACGGAGAACAACATTACGACATCATCTCCGCATTTATCAAATCAATCAGAGGTAGTGATCCGAATGCCGGTGTATATTGGTTAGCCCGAATGCTGGAAGGTGGTGAAGATCCATTGTTTATTGCCAGAAGATTAGTGATTCTTGCCAGCGAGGACATAGGTAATGCCAACCCTAATGCGTTTTTGTTAGCGAACAGCTGTTTTTCTGCCGTTCATTCTGTAGGAATGCCCGAATCTCGAATCATACTTTCCCAATGTGTGACCTATTTGGCGTCCTCTCCGAAAAGTAATGCTGCCTATATGGCGATTGGCTCGGCACAAGAATTAGTTCGAAGCACTGGAAATCTTCCTGTGCCATTACATCTTCGCAATTCTCCGACGCAAATGATGGAAGACATTGGCTATGGTAAAGATTACAATTATGCGCACAACAACGCCGGCAACTTTGCAGACCAAGAATATATGCCCGATCGCATACAAGGAAATCGTTTATATACTCCAGGAAACAATCCGCGCGAGAACGAGCTAAGAAATTACTTGAAGAAATGTTGGGATGATAAGTACGGATACTAAACCCGACTAATCTTCTTCTACCGGTTGTGTTGCATGTTCAAATACGAAGTGATACACCAAACCAACAATGAGTCCACCAACCGACTGTTCGAAAGCTTGCCAAACCACATCCAATATCATGTATTTTGGATCGAGACCTTTCGTAAAAGTAACACCTACGACAAGCGCTATCATATACACAAGAACGCCCAGTGTTACCCCAGAAAGCAAGCCGCGAGCAATTACCTTTTCCGAGAAGCGATCAATGAACTCTGCTACGAAAATTCGGTTCAATAAAAATCCAATGACCAAGTAAACCACACCCGCAGAAATCATATAGATTTCCATCGGATAAGAAATCAACGCATAATCATTGAGAACAAGTCCATGCCAAATATAGGAACAGGCAAACATAATGATGGAAGAGAAAATCCATCCCAGGAAAAAACGCTTGCCGTACTTCTTCATAAACCAGTGTACAAATATACGCAGTGCAGACGGAAAAGTTTCTGATTTTGCGCATGAACGGGTAAGAATTGCGGTGAAAGCCCCGCAAAAATCACACTCAATTGGATTATCTTCGTTACCTATGAAATTGTTAAAATCTGCCTTAATAGCCGCTGGGCTGATCGGTATATTCATTTCCTCTTGCAAAAGGGAAGAATTGTCCTGGGATCTCGACGTGACTGTTCCAATTGCTCATGCCACACTGTCGCTTGATGATGTACTTGCCGATTCTATTTCTTCAGCAGATGCGGACGGAAGTTTGCGTATTGTATATCACTCCAAGATTGATGGGCTAAATACCGACACTATTTTCAACATCCCCGATACTACAGTAGTCAGTTCCTACCATCTTCCATTCGGATCCGTGAATCTGGTTGAAGGATCGCCACTAACAAACGGACCACAACAACAGACTGAATACAATCTAGGGGCACTACAACTTGTTTACGGAGTGCTCGAGAAAGGAAAAATGAAACTCCATATGCAGAATGATGTTCAGAAACGTGTGGTAGTTACCTATTCCATTGCCAGTGCAACACTGAACAATGTTCCGCTTTCACTTTCCTTCACGCTTCCTGCCGCACCTAGTGCTACTGTTGCATCAACCCTAGATGCAGAAGTTGACCTTAGCGGTTACACAATCAATTTTACTGGAATTTATGGTGATCGCGTAAATACGGTAACCACTCTGTTTACCGCGACCATAGATCCTACGGATTTTGGAACTGTGACCGTTGTTCCTGCCGACAGTGTAATCGTGAACAGCACATTTTCTGGAGTTCGACCAAGCTACATCAGAGGATATTTCGGAAGCGAAAACACACCCGTAGGACCGGAAGAAACATACATTTCATTTTTCTCGAAAGTACAATCTGGTCAACTTGGACTCGACTCTCTTACTATGACGTTTACATTAGAGAATTACGCCGGCCTCGATGCACGATTCACAGTAAACAATTTATGGTCACGTAACTCACGTTTGGGGCAGACAATATTGCTCAATCATCCACTAATTGGCAATCCAATAAATATCAACCGGGCTTCCTATAGCAATACCTATCCGCCAAGTATTCCTCAGATTTACAGTTGGCGTTTCGATAATTCCAATTCAAATGTCAAATCTCTGATTGAACAAATGCCAGATTACCTCGGTTACGATTTCAGTCTCTACACAAATCCGCTGGGCAACGTTTCTGGAAATAATGACTTCCTTTACACTGACTTCGGTATTAACGCGTATCTAGACATTGATTTGCCAGTACATTTTTTTGCAGATCAATTAGTATTGCTTGATACTATGGAAACCGATTTCAATTCCGCAGCCACACAAGATATTCAAACTGCACGTCTCAAATTATTTGCTGGAAACGGATTCCCTTTTGATGCTACATTGCAGATTTACCTATTAGATGTAAACAATAACATCTACGATTCTATTGTCGCAGCACCAGGAATCATTTTATCGGCTCCACTTTCCACTTCGGGAGGATACTTTTTCGCCAATGGCGCGACCCAATCACAAATTGATATTCCAATGAATGAAGTTCAGACACAAGCTTTTCTGAATTCATCACGACTCGTGATCAAGACCAAGTTCGCTACCAATACCAATCCGAACTATGTTAAAATTTTCACTACCAATAAACTGGACTTCAATCTTACTGCCGATTTTGAATATCGCGTGAATAACTAGTATGAAAAATATTTTTGCAGGCTTATTTGTGATAGTGTTGAGTTCCGGATTATTCGGTCAGGATTTCCAGCGAGAAGGCGCGACTTTGCACCGTTCGGTGAATGTGGACGATCGATGGAAACCAATGAAGTACGTTTCTGTGGATGGAGGGTTGCACTTCGGATCCGATGGCGTGAGTAGCCAATTTATAACTGGTCTTTACACCGGAGGATTTATGGATTCTACCTACATCGAAAATGCGGCTTCGCAATTGCTTCCAGTAAATCGTTTCGGATTGCAAAGTACTATTGGGATAACATTTGGCATCGAGACCAAAGACACTTCTGGAAATATGATTACGTTTTCATTTCAGAAGCGCACCAACATTACAGGGAAATTTTCGGATGACGCATTTAGATTAGGATTTCAAGGCAATACCCAGTTCAAAGGAGAAGAGGCACAATTCAGTGGCACAAGATTCTCTGCCTTAAGTTGGACGCAATTAAAGATTGGATACGTCAGTAAAGAGTCAGAAAACACGAATATCTCGGTTGCGTTCTCGGGAATAATTGGCAATAACTACAATGAAGGCATTATTCATTATGGAAAACTCTTTACCGATTCACAGGGATTATTCTTGGATGGTTCTGTAGCTGCAGACTACTATTCTTCAGACACCGCCAATCAATCTTTATTTGCAGTCAATGGTTTTGGAACCTCAGTAGATATTGGCTGGAACTATCGCCGTCAATTGAAAAAAAGTTCAGAATATTATCGCATTGAATTTATGGATTTCGGATTTATCAATTGGAATTCAAAAACGATTCATCAATACACCGACACCACGTTTCAATATTCAGGAATTGACATCTCGCAGATATTTATAAATCAAAATTACGTGCTGGATCTGCCTGAAGCGAATGATTTTATTAAGCAAGATACTGGAGAAACAAGACGAAGCACTTTTTTACCCGCAGTGATAAGAGGAACATACCAGCGTAATTCTGCAGACTACAAATTATTTGTAAAAATTACAGGCGCACTACCCATTTGGTCATATGCATTGCCTTATGCAAGTATCGTTGGTGGTTATAAAATTGATGTAGCAAAATTACAAGCGATTACAGGAATTGCATATGGTGGTTATGCCCGACTTCAGGTTCCATTCAAGCTGCAAACATGGGTCATCCAGAACGCAACGGTAGAAGTTGGCACATCAAATGTGCTTTCATGCATTCTACCTGACAAGTTCTACGGATCTGGTGTATTTGTGAAACTTAACTATTGGTTCTAATGAAAAAATTATTCGTAAGTCTTTCGATTATTGTTTCGCTTTTTAGCGTTTCAGCACAAACTACGGCATATTGGATGCAAACATATGGCGCTTCTGGTATTGAAGTTGGTTACGCAGTTAGATCATGTCTTGATCAGGGATACATTGCGGCTGGAACATCTGCTTCACTGGGACCTGCAGATGGATACGTAGTGCGGACCGACAGTCTAGGACTTGTGATGTGGAGTAAGAATTACGGCGGAATCAACATTGATGTAATACGTGCCCTTGAAATTCTGCCTGATTCAGGTTTTATTGTTGCTGGGTACACCAACAGTGCTGGTGCAGGAGGATATGATGGATGGTTATTGCGTCTGAATAAAAATGGAGATACACTCTGGACCAAAACAATTGGAACGAACGACTGGGATTTCTTCTATGATATACATTGCTGCGAAGACGGAGGTTTTCTTCTTGCAGGAGGAACTTACGGTTTAGGTGCTGGAGAGGAAGACATGTATGTCGTGCGCACAAACGCATCAGGTGACACACTATGGACACGCACCTACGGCGGCACAAAAGCGGATGAGGCTAGAAGTGTTGTTGAAACAGAAGATTCATTGATCGCCATATGTGGAATTAACAGAAGTTTAGGTGACACGCTCGGTGATAGTTGGATCATTCGACTTAACAGCAACGGAGACACGTTGTGGACCTATCGTTATGGCTTTCCCAATTCAACTGAAATCGCCAACAGCATTTGTTTTGATCCTGTAGGCAACTTGCTATTGTTTTGTGGTTCGAGCGACTCCGCCGGCAATTCAAACGCTTTTTGGGGAGGCGTTTTTTATGATCAAATTGTCTTCCCTGCAACAATTTTTCCAGGTCCATTGGATGAAGATTACTGCTCCATAAAAGTGCAGCCCGGATTCAACAAAGTTGCAATGGTGGGAAGTAATTACTCTACAGGCGCAGGGTATGGAGACATGTACATTTTCGGAAGTGATCCAGCATATTACTTTACGACTTACGGAACACTTTCAGAAGATCGCGCTTACGACTTTGATTATACGCACGACAACGCATACATTCTATGTGGTTCCACACTTGGATTCGGTTTGCATTCGGAGAATTTATTCCTGGTAAAAACCGACAGCCTACATTACAGTCCTACGATTCTTGGCGTTGCGGAGAATACTCCTGCTGGGAATTCTTACGTCGCCGCATATCCTTCACCTGCACACAATATCGTGAATTTTAATATTACCTCGTCAACAGATTTAAATGCACAAGTGATTCTTACTATTACGGACATCACCGGGCGTGTTATAGAAAAAATTTATAATTCAGATTTCCAGAAAGCAGACAGTCATCATTGTAATGGTCAAATCAACACCTCCGAGTATTCATCAGGTATCTATTTCTACACTTTAACAAGCGGTTTAGACCTATTGTTTACAGATAAGTTTGTCGTTTCACACCCATGAAGAAAACGAAGACATCAACGATTAAACAGACGAACACCATTCTCCTATAACACCAATAACGGAGCACTAGGCGCTAATGATGTCTTCAATTCATTCGAAGTTCAAGGGAGAGAAAGCGGTTATCGGAAAGAAAACAGGAAATGCCTATTCCGTCTAAGGAGGTTAAATCAAAGGCAAAAAATTAGAACTGATTCCCAGGAAGAAAATAGTTCGACAGTGGATAGCGTTAGAAAAGCTTTGGCCAGAAGGGCATATTTCAACGATCACTTTCAAACTCTCGCCCAAGTGAAATCCACCTTGATCACCTTCACGCACGCAAGTATGCCTGAAGTTATCGCACGAATTGTATTAAGGGATGGAAAGATTACTACTGTATTTCACTAAAAATGTACTTCAGATCAAAGTAAGTCATGCGTGGTGATACTTCACCAAACCATCCATCGGTGAGCGTTCCGTTTTGCCTGGAGTATATCCGTTCCACTGCAGCAAAGCATGCAATTCCTCTTGAAAATGAAATGCAACAGAACCAATAAAATGTACAGGCAATTGTTTTGCGCCAGTGTACGCGGATAAATGCGAAGCAATAAGTGCTTTGAAATTTTCACGAATCACTTCATTCACCGCAGCCTGAGATTTGTGTCGTGCAATAAACTCACCGAATGTTGCTAAAAAACGATTCGGATACGGTTCACGATACACTCTTCGAAGAATTGCATCCTTATCAAAACCGAACTCACTGTGAAAGGCCTTTGTTACATTCTCTGGTAGTTCGCCGTACAGCAATTTGCGAATAAACATCTTGCCCAAAACGGCCCCACTTCCTTCATCTCCAAGAATAAATCCAAGTGAAGGTTTTTGCTCGATAATTTTTTCGCCGTCAAAAAGACAAGACGAAGCACCCGTTCCAAGAATTGCAACAACTCCTTTTTCCTTGTGACAAAGAGCACGTGCAGCAGCAAGCAAATCAGATTCAACACTCAGCACTGCATTGGGAAAAATCTGTTTCAACGCTTCTCGCACAATTGATTTTCCACTTTCGCTCCCACATCCTGAACCATAAAAAAACAATTGGTCGGGATATGAATTGGCAAGATCCGAATTGGTTAGAACAGAAACAATGGCAGCAGTATCAGCCTGATTGGGGTTAATTCCTTCTGTGAACACAGAACGAACGGCATTACCGTTCT
>Ga0114980_10001053_pt1 | contig 19744 bp, 16 predicted proteins | sample S_140806_EF_Meta_FD_87018 | JGI IMG/M metagenome (GOLD analysis project Ga0114980, IMG submission 87018) | Freshwater microbial communities from Lake Simoncouche, Canada to study carbon cycling - S_140806_EF_MetaG | ecosystem: Environmental > Aquatic > Freshwater > Lake | place: Lake...
ATTGGATTGCGCTGTCGATGTTTGCATTCCAAGTCCCAGTAGCAAAGCGGTGAGTAGGGTGCTAATTAATAGATGGGGATATTTCATATGCATTATTTCTTGGCATTCGGGAAGAAGAGTTGCTCACCACCAATTTGATAGCTGGCAATCACGTCTTGACCATTTTTGGAAGTAATCCAGTCAATGAATTCTTGGCCTTCTGCTTTTTTCACATGCGGGAATTTGGCTGGGTTGACTAACATCACGCCGTATTGATTAAATAGCTTTGGGTCGCCTTGGACTAGGATCGTTAAATCGCCACGGTTCTTGAATGAAAGCCAGGTAGCACGATCGGCCAAGATATAGCCATTCATTGCTGAAGCGGTATTTAATGCTGGACCCATACCGGAGCCAGTTTCTTTGTACCAAGCACTTGGAGCTACTGTGACGGCAGCATCTTTCCAGTAACGCAATTCAGCTGCATGCGTACCACTCTTATCACCGCGCGACACAAATGGTGCCTGCGCTGCAGCGATCTTTTGAAATGCGACTTTAATATCCTTGCCGCCACCAATTCTGGCTGGATCTGCTTTAGGTCCAATCAAGACGAAGTCGTTGTACATCACTTCAATGCGTTTTGTGGCAAAGCCCTCAGCAACAAACTTTTCTTCAGCAGGTTTGTCATGAACAAAGACTACATCTGCATCGCCACGACGTCCAATGTCTAGGGCTTGACCTGTTCCAACAGCAACTACTTTGACATCAATCCCAGTCTTCATTTTGAAGATTGGCAAGATGAAGCCAAAAAGACCGGATTGCTCTGTGGAAGTGGTTGAGGAAAGGACAATGCTTTTCTCTTGCGCGTAAGCTGAGCTGCCTACAAGCATCAATGCGGTAATGGCGCTTGCCAGTAATTGCTTAAATGAGAATGTCATTTGAATAGAGCTCCATTTGTTAGGTTCGGTTAAGATTTGTCATCTTACAAAACATCAATATGCAAAAAATTACATATGAGAATTCAGATCCGACCAACCCTAGTTTTTGGTAATAAGAATGCTAAAGATCCAGCTGTAGTCGATTTGGTGTGGTTGACCGCCTTATTAAAGGATATTGATCACGGCAAAACGCTGATGTCTGCCTGCAAAAAGATGGGGCTTTCTTATAGAAATGTTTGGCAAAAACTCAATGATGTGGAGCTAGCCTTGGGATTTAAGTTGATGAATCGCGTGAGGGGGCATGGCTCCCAATTATCAGAATACGCAAGGTACTTAATTCAATTTACCGAAGACTTTGATCAAAAGACCATACGATTAGGGCAATCCAGTCTTTCGCACCTAGAAGAGGGCTTTGCGCAATTTAGAGTGAAGGCAAAAAAACAATGGCGCTTTGCTAGTAGTAGTGATCCGATCATTCAAAAAGCAGTTTTAAATATTGGCGGCTTTGAACTCATTACCGCTGGATCGGGTGAGGCTTTGGAGCGTCTACAAAATTATGAAGTCGATATTGCTGGTTACCATGTTTCGGATCCAAAAAGTTCCTTGATTATTTCCAAGCGACTACAAAAAGAAGGGATGCAAATATTTCCCGTGATGAAGCGCGTACAGGGTCTGTTGGTGGCCAAGGGAAATCCACTCAATATTATTTCTCCTAAAGATTTACTAAGACCCAAAATTCGCTTTATTAACCGCCAGAAAGGGTCTGGTACGCGCTTGCTCCTAGATACCATTTTGGCTAAAGAGGGTATTGATGCTCATGGCATCAGGGGCTACGAAAATGAAGAGTTCACGCACTCCGCAATTGCTACAGCTATCTTGGCTAAAAAAGCGGATGTAGGTATGGGTGTTAAAAGCATCGCATTAGAGAATGGCCTGGATTTCATTCAGTTGAAAGACGAAATCTTCTTTCTTGCGATGAATAAGGAGCTTAGCCTGAATCCCGATTTCGCAAAACTCATTCGGAAAATTCGGGTTCTATCCAGCGCCAGTCCAGGCTATAAGTCGATTGGACTAAAGCGACAGATTGCCGGTTGGCTTTAAGTAGCGCGAGCAAAATGAGTGCGACGTCTGAAAATGAGATAAATTATGAGTCACACCCACCTATCTCAGAGAAGCTACCCATGAAATCGCTCCTTCACCCCTTTGTTCTTGCCGCTTGTTTTTTCTCCCCATTAGCCGCCCTTGCTGAACCTGGTGAGAATACTTATAAGCAAGTCTGCGCAGGCTGCCATGGCGCTGGCGTTCTCAAGGCTCCCAAGTTTGGTGATAAAGCTCAATGGGCTCCATTGATTGCGGAAGGTCAGGTCACCCTCACTGCACACGGTTATGTTGGCGTGAGAGGAATGCCAGCCAAAGGCGGTAACCCCAATCTCACGGTAGAAGGATTCTCAGAGGCAGTGGCTTATATGGTCAATAAGGCGGGTGGTAACTGGAAGACTCCTGACGCAAAAACCCTAGCGGCCATCAATAAAGAAATTGAAGCGCGTAAAGCGAGCCTGAATAAGAAGCCGTAAGCGCGTGAATTTATTGCCACATCAGATTGAGATTATTGGTTACTGCGCTGCATTTTTAACCACAATTGCCTTTTTGCCACAGGCTATTCAATCTTGGCGCACCCGTGATCTCTCAGGGATCTCGGTGGGGATGTATAGCTTATTTACTGCTGGGGTAGGTTTGTGGCTGATCTACGGTCTCATTATTGAGAAGTGGCCTTTGATTCTGGCTAACGCCTTGACCTTTGCCTTAGCTCTGAGCATTCTCGTGCTCAAGCTCCGTAGTAAGGAGCAGTAAGGGGCAGCAATGACATTGATTCAAGTAATATCATCACTTATTCAGATCAGAATGATTAAAAAATTAGACATTCATCACAAAGGCCATTCATGAGCACCACATACGTTATCGATCCACCCATCGTTCCATCACTACCTGTAGTAGGCGATACCCGCCGTTTTGCTGTGAATCGCATCTATTGCGTTGGGCGTAACTATGCAGATCATGCTCGTGAGATGGGTCATGACCCCGATCGTGAGCCGCCATTCTTTTTTATGAAGCCAGCTAACTCGATCGTTGCTGATGGTAAAGATATGCAATATCCAAACCTGTCAAATGACGTGCATCATGAGATTGAGATGGTTGTCGCGATTGGTAAGGGCGGCGCCAATATTCCTGCGGATAAAGCGCTAGAGTATGTTTATGGTTACGGTGTTGGGTTGGATATGACTCGTCGTGACTTGCAAGGCGAAGCTAAAAAAATGGGCCGCCCATGGGATACCGGTAAAGCATTTGATCAATCCGCCCCATGTGCAGCGCTAACTCCCGCCACTCAGTTTGGTCATCCGACTAAAGGCGCAGTCAAACTCTTGGTCAATGGTGAAGTGCGCCAAGAGGGCGACTTAAACCAGCTGATCTGGAATGTTCCTGACACCATTGCATACCTCTCTACTTTATTTACGCTTGAGCCAGGTGATTTGATTATGTCTGGAACACCTGCTGGTGTGGGCCCTGTAAAAAAAGGTGATGTACTTGAAGGATTAGTTGAAGGTCTCAGCCCTCTGAAAATCAAGATCGTTTAAATATTTCAAGTAGTTCAAACAGGCAAAGGGGTGGAGATGAAAATAAAGGCACTAGGAATCGCTTTGGTGATGTGCGTTGGCGGAGTCTTGCTCTCGGCCTGTACAACGGTTGATCAGCCTAAAGCGGAGTCTCCACCACCCAGTCGCTATGCCAACGCAAGTCCTTTAGATTTACGCCTCAGTGCTTGGCCTTATCCCTATCCCACTAAAGAATTTAAAACTTCCCTTCAGGGTCAGCCTGCCAACATGGTTTATATGGATGTGCCTGCAGTTGGTCAGCAGAAGGGTGTAGTAGTCTTGTTTCACGGGAAGAACTTTTCAAGCGATTATTGGTTGCCTACGATCAAAGGATTGACTGCGGCAGGCTATCGAGTGATTGCCCCTGATCAGATTGGCTTTGGTAAATCTTCCAAACCAGATGTCGCATATCACTTTGATGATCTTGCTCAGAACACCCAAGCTCTGTTGAAATCGCTCAGTATTAGTAAGACTTCAGTAATTGCCAACTCGATGGGTGGCATGGTGGGTATTCGGTATGCGCGCCTTTATCCCAAAACTGTCCAGAAACTGATCTTAGAAAATCCATTGGGTCTTGAGGACTACAGCAAGGATATTCCACCACAAACGAATGACAATCTACTCAAGCTAGAAATGGCGCAAACAGAAACCAGTTATCGCCGTTTCTTGCAGACTTATTTTCCAGTATGGCAGCCGAGCTTTGAGCAATTTGTAGAGGTGTATGTCAGGATTCAAAAAGGGCCTGACTACCCGGCCTATGCAAAGACCTCGGTGTTAACTTATCAGATGATTGCTGAAAAGCCAGTAGTGGGTGACTTGCCTCAATTGAAGATGCCGGTACTGTTAGTCATAGGCCAGAAAGACAGAACCGTATTTGGTCGTCGCTTTGCTCCGCCTGAAGCGGTTAAGTCTTTGGGTAATTTTCCTGAGTTGGGTCGTAAAGCAGCGCAGGCGATTCCGAATGCCAAGTTAGTCCCTTTGGATAATGTCGGACATATTCCCCATATTGAAGTGCCGGATATTTTTGTTCAGACGGTAGTGGATTTCTTAAACTCGAAATCCTAATGTAGGCGGTCATCGATCGCTGACCTATCTTTGCTTACCTTTTTGTGTAATGGGAGGTCGATGCAAGGTGGGTTGGATTTTATAAACTCATTCTATACAAAAGACCCTTTGAGTCACTTGTTATTGGGTCTGGATCGACCTGCGATAGAATTCATTCATGTATATGTTTCTACCTTTCCTGACAGCCTTTATCGGTCTTGTCCTTGTGTGGTTTGAGAAACGTCTGGCAGGTTTAGTTGTACTTGCTATTACCGTTGGCATTTTGTTGTTCTGGTTCCGCATTCATGCCAACAGTCATCTCAATCTGAATTTCTAATGAAGATGAGTAAGCAATTTTCTTTTTCTCTAGCAGGTCTTGGTAATCAGCTGGCTTTAGCGGCGATTATTGGCATGCTGTCTTATGCCTTTGTCGACCAACTGTATTTCGGTGAATTGCCTTGCCCACTGTGCCTTATGCAACGCATGGGTTTTGTGATTATCGGTTTTGCATTGGTGCTCAATATTCGTTGTGGAGCGCATTCTGCTCACTACGGCTGGGGCATCATCGGCGGCTTGGTTGGCATGATGGTGTCATTACGCCAAGTGCTCTTGCATGTTTTGCCAGGAGACAAAGGATTTGGCGCCACCTTTTTGGAACTGCACTTCTACACTTGGGCTTTTGTGGCTTACCTTGGCCTCATCGCAGGACTCGCAATTCTATTGATGCTACCTAACCGAGACGTGCGCTCGCGTTCACTGCTTGCCAATACATTAATCATGCTATTTATTGTTTTAGTGTTTGCTAACCTAGCTTCCACTCTGTTGGAATGCGGCATTGGCCCTTGTGCTGACGATCCCGTTAAATACGAGGGATGGATTTGGTTGCGTACACGTTTTGGTTTTTAAGTCGGCTTCCGTGAAGTATCTTGTAGCTCTGCTGCTTTGCTTAGGCCTTACTGGTCCTGTCAAATCCCAAACAATCAAAGCTGATACTGCTTGGCCTAAACAGGCTATCAAAATTGTAGTGACCTTTACGCCAGGTGGAGCGCCCGATATTTTGGCGCGGGTACTGGCTGAGAGTTGGCAAAAAAGTTTAGGTGTACCAGTGCTAGTAGAAAATCGTCCCGGCTACGGCGGCAATATTGGCGCTGACCTAGTAGCTAAGAGCGAGCCAGATGGCTACACACTTCTGATTGGCACGGTGGGCATCCATGCAATCAACGGTGCTCTTTATGACAAGTTGTCTTTTCATCCGATCAATGATTTCACGCCCATTAGTTTTTTGGCGAGTACGCCCAATGTATTGGTAGTGAATAAGAAGTTGGGCGTCAACAATCTTCATGAACTGATTGAGCTTGCCAAAGCTAAACCGAATGAGCTTACTTTTGGCTCTTCTGGTGTCGGCACTTCATTGCACATGTCTGGCGAACTCTTTAAAGAAATGACTAGCGTGCAGATTCGTCACATTCCTTACAAAGGAAGAGCCCAATCCTTGCCCGATCTCCTCAGCGGACGTATTTCTATGCTATTTGACAACCTGTCTTCATCGCTACCTTTGATTAAGGCAGGAGAGGTTCAGGCTTTGGCAGTAACGACCTTAAAACGCTCACCAGCAACTCCAGAGATTCCGACAATGGCAGAGCAAGGCTTGCCGGGATTTGAGGCTACATCATGGTTCTCTCTCATGGCGCCAGCAAATCTACCCCCAGTTTTACAACAGCGTTTAAATACCTTGACTCGCCAAACCCTCAATCAGACCGAAGTCAAAAACAAGCTGCGCGCTAGTGGTTTGGAGCCAGCGCCAGGAAGCCCTCAAGAGCTCAATAAGCTGATTCAATCCGAGACCAATAAATGGGGTAGGGTTATTTACAAATCAGGCGCAAAATTAGAGTAGTAGTTCGATGCAGCAAAGTAATAAATATCTCAATAAATACCCAATTCCTGTCAGCCTAGGTTTGGATGGAGCGTTATAAGTAGTAGAAGGTAAGCAATTCAAAGGGTCCACTATGAAAACAGCTCAACTGCAATACCCAATTAGCATCTCTAAAGTGATGCTGGCGCTCCTCACGGTAGCGGGATTATTAGCGCTTGCGCCACAACCAGCTCAGGCAGGTAATGTTGGTTGGGCGGTCTCCGTTGGGGGCGGTTACGGTGGTGGCCATGGCGGTGGTTGGCGCCCAGCAGCATACGGGCCAGGTTATGGTGGTGGATGGGGTCCAGGCTGGCGAGGCGGATATTACGGTCCTGGCTATGGTTACCCTTATGCTGGTGCTTACTATGCGCCACCCGTGGTTTATGCGGCGCCACCAGTAGTAAGCTATGCAGCTCCTCAGCAGCCCATGGTTTTAGCTTCCCAGCCTCAGGCGCCAGTTTGGTATTACTGTGCGGCGAGTGAGCAATATTTCCCATACGTGCAAAGTTGTGCATCAGGTTGGCAAACTCAGCCGGCGATGCCGCCATCTGGGAACGCGCCTACCAAACAGTACAGACAAAATTAAGCAATTAACTAAGTGACTCAATTTAGGAAATGAATATGAAACGTGCCGTACTGACTTTGGCCATCATCAGCACTGTAGCCTCTTTAGCTGCTTGTGTCTCTGCACCAACTGGCCCAACCATTGCGATCATGCCGCGTGAAGGCAAACCTTTTGATGTGTTCCAGCAGGACGATCAGCAGTGCCGTGAGTTTGCCGCAAATGCAATTAAAGATACTAGTAATGCTGCTTTAAAAGAAGGTGCAACTAGTGCTGCCATTGGCGCTGCCTTAGGCGCGGCTGCTGGTGCAGTGATTCAGGGGGGTAGTAGTCAGAACATTGGCACTGGTGCTGGTGTTGGCTTGCTCGGTGGCGCAGCTATGGGTGCCATGAATTCTTCAGGTAAACAAAATCAGGCTCAGGCGCAATACAACATCGCTTATCAGCAGTGCATGTACTCCAAGGGTAATCAGGTACCGAGCTATCCATCGCAGGGTGGTAGTTCTAACTACAGACCTCCAAGCAGTGGATTTAAACCCATTCAGTAAAACAATTTACTGTAATTAAACCTCAACCGGCGGATGCGTTTTCTCAAATCGTGCTGCCGTCCTTCTAAAGAGGTAGAGTAATAACAGTGCAGCCAATCCTAAGCTCATACTATTGCCAGCCCAAAAGCCATTAGCACCTTGCAAAAACTCCGGGGTATTGCCAAAGACATTAAAGCCCATCAAGTAGCCACCACCAAGTCCAACACCCCAAAGTGAGCCTGCATAAATCAGCATAGGCCAAAAGGCAATACGATAGGCACGCAGAATAAATGCTGCAGTCACTTGCAGGGCATCAAAGAGCTGGTAAAAAGCAATAAACAAAAAGAGTGGAATAGAAAATACCTTCACCTCTTCCGGTGGGTCGTAAAGATCTAGCAATTGCACTCTAAAAATCCACACCATCACACCAATAAAAACACACAAGGTCGTTGTGAAGAAAACCGACGACCAGCCAATTTCTTCTGCACGCTCTTGTTTATCTGCGCCAATCGATTGCGATACCAAAGTCATTGTGGCAATCGATAAGGATAAGGGCACCATATAAATCACCGTTCCCATATTGGCCACAATTTGATGGCCAGCTAAAGCGGTAGTACCCAGGCGCGCAATAAAGAGTGACATAAAGGTGAAGGAGGTCACTTCAATTAAATAACTAAAGCCAATGGGCGCACCTAATTTGAGTAGGGTCCAGATGCGATGCCAGTTTGGCCAACTAAAGCATACAAAGATTTTGAATGGCTTATAGAAGTTATCGAAGAGTACAAAGCCCAGAGTGATGATGAGCCAGAACCAGCTGATGATGACAGTGGCTACTGCGCAACCTGGACCGCCCATACCCTCAATGCCAAAGCCCCCGAAAATAAATAAGAGATTAAGTGGTAGTTTTAAGCCCAAACCAATCAGTTGCACTACCGTAATGACGGTTGGTCTTGACACAGCATTGTGAAGCGCCATGAGCACGCGCATGGCCATACTGGCGGGTAAACCAATTGCAAGGATATTCAGATAGAGCTTAGCCTTGCCCTCAATGTCTGGCGTTACCTGAGAGATTTGTAATAAGTAATCTGCATTGAGCAAGATTGCAGTACCCAATAAGGTGAGGCCAAGAGCGAGCCAGGTGGCTTGACGTACTTCTTCACCAATCTCACCAAAACGCTTAGCGCCAAAGAGTTGTCCTGCAATTGGGGCGAGGGCAGAGATCACGCCAGTCAGACCAACATAGATGCTGATAAAGATAGCTGAAGCCATCGCCAGAGCAGCCAAGTCATCGGCAGAATAGCGCGCAGTCATCGCAGTATCTAAAACACCAAAGGCAATCACTGCTAACTGACCAATCAGTAGTGGGCCAGCAAGTTTTAGAAGGGAGGGAATATCCTCGCGCAGACGCGATAATTTAAAGTGCAACACGTTTTATTCTTTGCCTGCAGGGGTAATTTGATAGAGACGCAGACGCTCATCACGGTCAGACGCACGGCGATCTTCCCAGAGTAATTCAATTTTCTTTTTATTAAGGCTGGCGTATGCCTTGGCCTCTAAAGAGCTATGAGTCAACATCAGATTACAGCTGGAGTCATCACGCAAAGGCAGTTTTGTGAAATAACTAAATGAAGCTAGTTGAGCTGGACCTAGATTAGTGGTGTCAATGCATCCTGGTGTATTGGCAATAATTTGAACTAGGCGATCGGATACGTAGCGATAGGTCTTAGCGTAATTAATTGTTGGTAACCACAAAGTCATCAAGAGAACCCACATCAACGTAGTGCCAGAGGCTGAGATGATGAGGCAACGCCAGATTTCTTTAGGGGCGCGAGAAGTTCTCCAGCGCACAATTGCCAACCAGATGCCGGTAATTAGAAGGGCAATAAGAAAACCAATGTAATCAAACTGTGCCTGGAAGCCAGGTAATAATCTTGCCAAATTGGCAGCAGTGGATTCTGGGAAGCCAGTCACTTTTGCTAGCCAAATAATCCAAATGGCCAAAGCAATGATGGTGAAACTAAACATCGCAAACCAATCAATAAAGCTAATTAGGCCACGTTTCAGAATCGGCAAACTAAATGCAGCAATGATAGACAAACTCGGAATCAAAATAATGAGGTCATGTTCGTTTGCTTCTAAGCGGAACAGAACATAAATCAAACAACCAATAAACAAGCTTAGCGGAATACACAGATGTGGAGCGCGCCATTGCCCCGCCTCTTTTGCTCGACCCCAGTGCGCGAGTGAGATGATGGCCAATGGCCAAACCGGCCAGGCATAGGCCCAGAAGTTAACGCTTAAAAATCCTAGGGATTCAATAGAAGGTGTTGCGCGCATCTCTGGCATATTGCGCCAGCCTTCTTCGGCGATATGACGCCACTCAGGGGTGAGATTACCGAGATACCAAAGTGCGGGCCAAATCGCAAAACCAATCAAACCCAAAACAGTACTAGTTAAGGTCCAACGAAAACGTAACTTTGCATTACTCGCAATCACTGCAATGATGGTGGAACTCACAATAATAAGGCTCAGTGTGAGATTGCTTGAAAGGGCAGCGATCGCAATACCAAGACCAGTCCAAAAGCCACCTTGCCAAGGTTTATCTAAACCACGGACGGTGCCGTACAAAACAATGCTGATGCCCATCAGTTGCGCCATCATCGGCGTAGTCTCATGTGCACGTTGCGCAAGTCCAACGCAAGCTAAGAAAATCAATAGAGCGCCATCAGCCAAAGTCATGCCGTAATTTTTACGACCCGGTTGACCACCCACTGCCAGTACCATCGGCTGCACCTCTGGGCGACGTCCTAATAAATAAGTCGCATACCAAATGGCTAGAGCGGCAGCAAAGAAGCAAACTGCCGCATAGAGGCGTGCCGCATTGGCCATGCCAATCAATGGACCAAATAGATCCATTAGGGTGGCACCTAGCCAGTAGGGAAAGGGTGCGCCAAGAGAGATATCGCGCCCCGCAAGGTGCGGAACAATCCAATCAAGCGCTTTGCCGTGTTGCAAAGCCCACATGCCACCAAATCCGATGGCATCTTCGTTCTTCCAAGGGTCACGCAGAAAGAGGCCAGCAAAACCATAGACTAAAGTTAACGCAAAAATAATGATGCGTGGAATGGAGGTGGTGGCGGCGGCGGTGAGTTTAACCATAAAAAACTAGCAATAAAAAAGGCAGCAAACGCTGCCTTGATTATCTCGCAGAGGAGGGTGAATAGTGAATATCTAAACCCCAGCCCCTTAATTGAGTAGGCCTATTATTAAGCCTTCTTCTTAGCTGGTTTTTCAGCAGCTTTAGCTTCTGCAGCAGCAGCTTTTTTCTCAGCTGTTTTAGCAGCGCCATCACCAGTAGCTTTAGCAACCGCTTTAGTACCGAATTTCTGACGGAATTTCTCAACACGACCGGCAGTATCCATAATCTTCTGGGTACCAGTGTAGAAAGGGTGTGACTCCGATGAAGTCTCGATCTTGGACAAAGGATATTCTTTGCCATCTTCCCACTTGATTGTCTCTCTAGTAGACATAGTGGAGCGAGTCTTGAAGCTGAAGTTATTAGAAACGTCTACAAAGACGATTTCACGATATTCGGGGTGAATGCCAGGTTTCATTATTGATCCTATTAGCGGGCAGCCGTTTTGGCGAGGTACAAAATACGAGGCCTAAATACTTACCCAAGTTAAATGCAATTATTAAAGCGGTAAAAGCGAAATTATGCCATGAAATCAACAACAAAGCGCACTTTTACCGACTTAGAGAGCCTAAATTAGCCGCCCTTACGCATTAAATCAAAGAATTCACCGTTATTTTTGGTGGATTTGAGTTTATCGACGATAAAGTTCATTGCCTCTATATCATCCATATCGGCCAATAACTTACGCAATACCCAGATTTTCTGAAGGTTTTCAGCTTTAACCAACAACTCTTCACGGCGGGTGCCGGACTTATTGAGGTTAATCGATGGGTAAACACGACGCTCGGCCAAACGACGCTCAAGGTGCACTTCCATATTGCCGGTACCTTTGAACTCCTCGTAGATGAGGTCATCCATACGGCTACCCGTTTCAATCAAGGCAGTAGCAATGATAGTGAGCGAGCCACCTTCTTCCACATTACGCGCGGCTCCGAAGAAGCGTTTTGGACGTTGCAATGCGTTGGCATCCACACCGCCAGAGAGTACTTTTCCAGATGAGGGGATGACAGTGTTGTAAGCACGAGCCAGACGAGTAATCGAGTCAAGCAAGATGATGACGTCTTTTTTCATCTCAACTAAGCGCTTGGCTTTTTCAATTACCATCTCGGCAACTTGAACGTGACGCACAGCTGGCTCATCAAATGTTGAGGCAACCACTTCACCGCGTACCGAGCGTTGCATTTCAGTCACTTCCTCAGGACGCTCATCAACTAGGAGCACGATCAAGATCGCATCAGGATTATTTGCAGATATCGCATGCGCAATGTGCTGCATCATTACGGTCTTACCGGATTTAGGTGAAGACACGATCAAGCCACGCTGGCCATAGCCAATCGGGGAGATCATGTCGATGATGCGGCCAGTTAAATTCTCTTCCGCCTTGATGTCACGCTCTAATTGAATCACGCGATTTGGGTGTAAAGGCGTTAAGTTCTCGAACATGATGCGGTTCTTCAATGCTTCAGGAGCCAAACCGTTGATCTTGTCTACCTTAACTAATGCAAAGTAACGCTCACCATCTTTAGGGGTGCGAACCTCGCCTTCAACGCTGTCACCAGTGTGCAGGTTAAAACGGCGGATCTGCGCAGGAGAAATATAGATGTCATCCGGAGAAGCCATATAAGAGGCGTCCGGGGAGCGCAAGAAACCAAAGCCGTCAGGCAAGACTTCCAAGGTGCCGTCACCGAAAACAGATTCACCTTCCTTAGCGCGCTTTTTCAGAATGGCGAACATCAACTCCTGTTTGCGCATCCGTTGCGTATTTTCAATCTCCAGGCTAGCTGCCATTTCAAGCAGGGCGGATACGTGGAGTATTTTGAGTTCAGATAATTGCATGTGGTTCTCGGGTATAGATAAGGGTGTAAATGTGTTTTGGGGTATCGCTGCCTAGATGAACATCAGACAGATTGGAAAAGCGGAGTATTTGGGGGAGCTTGCTAGAAAAGAGGTGCACTTGAGTGCGTTGAACTACTAATAGAACAGATACTACACTAAAAACAGCTAAAACCACAGGCTCACCCAGTGAACCTGTGATCTGGGACTATCTACAGATGACTATCAATAAATGCGGTCAACTGGGATTTGGCCAAAGCGCCTACTTTTTGAGCAGCAACTGTGCCGTTCTTAAAGAGGATCAATGTAGGAATGCCACGAATATTGAACTGGGCAGGAACGCCTTGGTTCTCATCCACATTCATCTTGGCGATTTGGATCTTGTCACCGTACTCACCAGCCAACTCCTCAAGGATAGGGCCGATCATCTTGCAAGGACCACACCACTCAGCCCAGAAGTCCAGGAGAACAGGTTTATCGGACTTGAGAACGTCTTCTTCGAAAGAAGCGTCAGTTACATATTTGATGCCGGCACTCATGAAAATTCCTTAATTAGTCTTATTTAGTTTTATATAGTTATTGCTTTACAACGCTTATATTAGCAATAAGCCACACTTTCTGCCTAAATTCTCAAAAGAAGCCATAGAACTCACCTTAATGCCGCACCCGTTTCCAACCCTAAACGAACAACAGCAGCCACATACTTGGTCGATAGCGCCCAACGCTGGTGCTCTGAAATCGCTCGCCGAAGGTATTTGGAATTGTGCAGTGCAAACCAAACAACGTCCCTTAGTGGTACTGAGTACGGCAGGCCCATTAATGGGAGTGAGAGTTGCCCTAGAAAAGTACCGACCCAAGAATCTACCAAGCCATATTGCCTTCCTGCCCCAAGTGATGAGTTTTAACGATTGGCTAGAAGCAGCGCCAGGTGCATGGAAGTTTCCTAAGAGGCAAACGAATCTGGAGCGTTGGTTATCCGTTTACATCAATCTACGCAAACATAAAACATTGCAAAGTTGGTTCAAAGCTGAGAGTGAGGCGGGTGCATGGGGATTAGCGCAGGCGGTAATCGATGCTTGCGATTCTTTGTCAGAGGCAGTCGTGCCACTAATGCAAAGTGAGATAAATGCCTTGGTGCAAAACCAAACCCTCGATGCAGAGTTATGGGTGAAAAAAGTAGAAACACTTTTAGATCAAGCAATCGCTAAAGCCTATGTTGGTTTATCTCGTAAGGTCGTTGATCAAGAATCCACAGTGTTATTAGCTTTCTGGCGTTATCTCAGTAGTCCTGGTGATCCTGTGATGCGCAAACACATCGCCTTAGCAGCCCATCTTCAAGCAGCCAGTACCAATCAAGCTCTTGCAAGGCCTTTGATCTGGGTAGAGACTGCTGATCCTAAGCCAATTGATCAAGAGACAATCTCGCAGTATTTACAGGAGTATTCGCAATTTGCACCTGTAGTCAACATTGGAATGGATTGGCATTCAGTAGCGCTGTGGTCTGAAGCCTTAAGTGGTCAAAATGCTGAAGGGCAACTTAAAACAGTAGATAGCGAACAGCAGATCCTGATTGATCAAAATGTTCAAGCAAACTTTCACGATGGCTGGAAGCTATTAGCAGCAAGACGCTTTGAAGAGCTAGCTTGGGCAGCAGCCAAATCAATTGAGGCGCACTTAATTGCAGGCAAGAAGAATATCGCCCTGGTTGCACAAGATCGTTTGGCCGCAAGAAGGGCGCGGGCATTGCTGTCGCGCTTTGGCCCTAGCCTTCGCATTCGTGATGAAACCGGTTGGAAACTTTCCACTACTCGTGCTGCTGCCTCGCTCAATAGTTGGTTAGAGTTAATTCGCTCGCCAAAAGAAGGGCCGAGTGCCAGTGCCTTGCTCGAGTTTTTACAAAATCCATTTTTTGATATTGCGCACACCTTACAAAAGCCGCCACAGGCTTGTATCAGTCTAATTGCGCAGCTTGAAGATATTTTGATTGCAAGCCAAGCAAAGTCTGGTTGGGAAACTTTTCGGACGGCTATTGAGCGAGCTAATGCTTATTCATCTTCGCGCGGTAGCGTGCCCCATGAATTACTCTTAGAGTTGCTTACTGGCTTACAAAGACATCATGCGCAGTGGCTCGAACTCAAACTCGATTGTGAAAATGCTTATGCGCTTCTAAATGCCAATCTACAAGAGATGGGTATGGTACAAGAGCTTGAAAAAGATTCTGCCGGAAAACAATTGCTTGAAGTACTCAAGACCTTTGATCTGGGCGCGGGAGCTTACCGGCAAGTTAGTATGCGTTTGCCAGAATGGCTGAGCTTACTCAAGACAGTTATTGAAGAAGCCTCTTATCAAGAGGTGGGACAGCAAGCGGAAGCAACGCTGAGTATTCTGCCTTTGAGCTCAACACGTTTGCGTGAATTTGATGCCCTTGTCTTAGTTGGTTGTGATGAGCAGCAATTGCCAGCGTTCTCTGAGCCGCCATTGTTTTTCTCAGATGCGCTCAATCGTTTATTAAAAGCCTCCACCATTACAGCGCAATATATTCAGCAGGCCAGAGATCTATCGCAATTGTTAATCTCTTGCCCGCAGGTTGAGTTACTTTGGCAAAGCAAGAGCAAAAGCGGTGAACCCCTCAGGCCGTCAGCTTGGATTAGTCGCTTACGTACCCAACTTCCAGGTTGGTCAATACTAGAGGCAAAGCCTGATACCCATGCAGATCACTCCGCTCTATTGCAGGAGTCAGTCGCAACGGTTAATCCAGATATTGCTTTGCCGATTAGCATGTCCCCTAGTGCATATAAGGCTTTAAGAGATTGCCCTTATCGCTACTATGTCCGTAGCATCTTGGGTTTACGTAAGGCAAAAGAATTTGAGGAAGGCTTTGATGCTTCATTGGCAGGGCAGGTTTTACATGCCTTGCTTAAAAACTTCTTCCAAGCATTAAAAACAGAAGAGCAAAAATCCCATTCGAATGTTGCGAGGGGTGAAGATGCGCGCCGCCTGTGGATGCAAGAGCATCTAACAAAGCATTCAGAAAAAGAGTTTGAGCGCTTGATTCAGGGTGATGCCAGGGTTACTGGAACTTTACGTGATTGGCAAAAGCAGATCCCTAGCTTTGTAGAGTGGCAACTCCAGCGTGAGGCAGAGGGTTGGCAATATCACGATGCTGAGCTATCAGTCGGGTTCACCATGATACTGACTGACGCTGATGGTATCGAGAGGGAGATTGAGATTGCGGGGCGCGCTGACCGCTTTGATGTGAACACCAATCAGTCCAATGTTGCCGCAGTCATTGATTACAAGAACCAAGGTATCACCAAAATCAAGAAGCGGGCGGAGCGTCTTTTGGATGACCCGCAATTATTAATCTATGCCCGCGCAGTAAATGAGAATGCTATTGCAGCGCATCTTCCTGGGCGAACTATTGAGCAGGCAGAGTGGGTTTCACTAAAGGCAGATCTTAAAAAAGCCAAAGACAGGATTGTCAGAGCGCATCCAGTTGAAAAGATGCCAGAGATGATGGAGCAATTTTCAGAGCAGCTTCGTGAAGATTTAGAAGTCTTATGGGCACGCAAACCCATGAAAGCTTTTGCACCAGATAGCGTTTGCCAGTATTGCGAAGCTAGAGGAATTTGTAGAAAGGGGATGTGGTGAACGATAAGTTTGATTACTCTGTAGCCTGTAACCCCAATAACTCAGTAATTGTTTCTGCTTGTGCGGGCAGCGGCAAGACTTGGCTCCTAGTTGCGCGTATGGTGCGCCTATTGCTTGCTGGCGCTAAGCCTCAAGAGATCCTAGCGCTGACCTTTACTCGCAAAGCCGCACAAGAAATGCGTGACCGCTTGTATGGATTGCTGGAACAATTTTCTCACATGACTGATGAGCAACTCAAGCATGAACTCACCATCAGGGGCTTGGATAATGCACAAGCAAAGCAGTTATTGCCGCAAGCAAGAGCGCTTTACCTCAAGGTGTTAATGAGTCCTCAATCGATTGTGATTGATACCTTCCATGGATGGTTCGGAAGACTTCTCGGAGCGGCACCAATTTCAGCAGAAGTACAGCCTGGATTTAATCTTCGCGAAGATGCTAAGCGCTTGCAGGAAGAGTGCATGCAAGATTGGTGGGGAGATTTACCTACTGATCTTAAAAAACACTATGATGTTTTACTCAGAGAGTTTGGCGCCTTTGAGACGAATCAGTTTTTGATGGGTAATTACAGCCTCTTTAAGCAAAGAGGTGCTTGGACATTCTTCTTAGCTTCATGCAAGGCTAGGGGCTTATCCCCAGCTGACGCTTTGGTGCAATGCCTGCCTAATCTCACTCTACCGAACCCGCTAGAGGAGTTTTGGCAACGCCCTGGCACTAAAGAAGATTTGCAGCTCATGCTCGATTGCTTTAGCAATGGCACAGCCACTCAAAAGAAAAGGGTGCCATCGATTCAGCAGGCGATCGCTCTTCACGCTGCAGGGCAATCTATCGTAGAGATTGCAGATGAATGGCAACGTTGTTTCTACGCTATAAGCACGCTGACACCATCAGACGATATAGCCAATATGTCTGCCCCCATGCGTGATTACCTTGCCGCAACTGGTGGCAACCCAGCGCAGATCACCTCCATTCGAAATGCTTGGGTAGATGCATATGAGGCATGGTTTGCCTGGCAAAATGATCAAGAAGCCTATGCACTCAACACAGCTTGGTTTGCCATGAGTGAAGCCATGCTAGGGCATATGCAAAAGGCAAAAGAGTCAATGCGTGTGCGTGACTTTGATGACCTAGAGATTGGTGTGAGCCAGTTGATGGCCGATCCAGCAAATGCCGCTTACCTGCAAGCAAGGCTCGACGCCAAGTACAGCCACATTCTGATAGATGAGTTTCAGGATACCAATCCACTGCAATGGCAGATTCTGCGATCTTGGTTAGAGGGCTATGGACAAGATGACTCACGCCCCAGCGTATTTATTGTGGGGGATCCGAAGCAGTCAATTTATCGCTTCCGCCGCGCTGACCCAAGACTATTCACTAGCGCAACTACTTTCCTGCAATCTACTTTGCAAGCGAAGTATCTAGAAAAAAACACCACCCGCAGAAATGCGGATGCAATTAACGAAGCAGTGAACAATATCTTTTTAACGGATGCCGTGCCATCAAGTTATGAGTTTTCAAACCAGGATACCGACTGGAAGGCGCCAATAGAGGGTATTGCTAAGCACGAGTTTGCTGCTAAGGGTGAGGCAATGTTATTGCCGCTAATTGAGCGTATAGAACAAGATCAAGCTGAGCGCACTGGCAATGCTTTAGATAACCCTATTGAGGATTTAGGACTTACTGTGGGTGTACAGCAACGCTACTGGGAGGGTCAACAAGTCAGTCGCTTGATTCATCATATATTGGCAACTCGCCAAGTGATTGATAAAAAAGATGGCAAAGACTGTTGGCGCCCAGCAAGAGCTAGCGACTTTATCTTGCTCGTTAAACGTCGTGCCTACCTACCGCAATTTGAACGAGCGCTGCGCGAGGCAGGTTTGGCCTATGACAGTTCTCGCCTCGGTGGTCTTCTCAATACTTTAGAGATTGATGACTTAATTGCTTTGCTCACTGTCTTGGTATCTCCTAGGCATGACTTGCCATTGGCGCAAGTATTGCGTAGTCCCATCTTTAGTTTTAATGAGCAGCAAATGCAAAAGCTCAGTAGTCATGTGGGTGACAGCCAAAGCGAGAGCCAAGGTCAAACCCAAACCTCTTGGTGGGATACTTTACAAAGTAGTTCTGAGTCCGAGATTCAGAAAGCGGCACGCTATTTGGAGCGCTGGAGAAGTTTAGGTGAAGTATTGCCTGTACATGACCTGCTTGATCTGATTTATCAAGAGAGTAATTTACGAGTCAGCTACGCAGTGGCCTCTCAAAATCTAGCGCGTGCACAGGTACTGGCTAATTTAGACGCGTTCTTGGAACTTGCCTTAAATCAAGATGGCGGTCGCTATCCGAGTTTGAGTCGCTTTATTGAAGAGATTAATGCGATGCGTCGGGGTGACGATGATGAGACGCCTGATGAAGGGGATGTAGAGGCTGGAGCCGAGGAAGATATTGGTGAAGTAGATCTCGATAGTGAGATGTCCGAGGAAGATCAGCATCAGCGTGTACGTCTCATGACTATTCATGGTGCTAAGGGATTGGAGGCGCCATTTGTGATCATGCTAGATGCTAACCATACCGAGTGGAAAGCACCGAAGCGCGGAGTCCTACTCGATTGGTCTCCGGATGAAACTAGCCCAAGCCATCTATCCCTGTATACCGCGAAGTCTTTGACCGAGAAGCGCGCAGCAATCTATCAAAAAGAGAATGAAGTGAGTGAGAATGAAAATTGGAACGTTCTGTACGTTGCAATGACGCGCGCTCAGCAAGGCTTATGGATTAGTGGGGTGCACTCTCACATTAGAGATGGCATTAGCCAAAAATCTTGGTATGGCAGGGCTCTGGCAGCTGGTATGGCAATTTTAGATCCCACTCAATTGGGTGAAGTGATCCCGCAAAAGCAAGAGCAGGTGATCTCTAGCGATAGCGAACTATTTCAGATAAATCATTTCCAATTGTCATGGGACGCTGCCAAGCAATCCCATCAAGAGACCATTGCCAATATTGAAAGCGGTGCACTAGCCATTGCCACAAAGGCAAAAGAGCAAGCACAAGCAGTGGCGCAGCCCGACCCAGAAATTTTGGAAGAGGGTACGCATTTTCATAGACTACTAGAGTTCTTGACTACACATTCTGGCAGTCAAGCTGTAGTTGCAATGCCAAGCCAGCAAGAGCTCATGAATTGGCTCAGCATTGATCAAGAGCGTGCCCAAAAACTCATGGAGCGTGTCCAGCTTGTCATGGAGGCGCCCATACTCAAGCCTTACCTTACGGATAATCAGTGGGTGCAGGCCTGGAATGAGATTGATATAGCGGACGAGCAAGGTAAAAGCTACCGCATGGATCGCTTAGTAGAGTTTGATGATTATTTGGCTATCCTGGATTACAAGCTCACGATTCCAGAAGAGGGTGATGAGAAGTACGATAAATACCGCAAGCAATTACAGGGCTATCAGGCTGAGCTCGCGCG
>Ga0114980_10001055_pt1 | contig 19730 bp, 18 predicted proteins | sample S_140806_EF_Meta_FD_87018 | JGI IMG/M metagenome (GOLD analysis project Ga0114980, IMG submission 87018) | Freshwater microbial communities from Lake Simoncouche, Canada to study carbon cycling - S_140806_EF_MetaG | ecosystem: Environmental > Aquatic > Freshwater > Lake | place: Lake...
CTCAACTCAGCAGCGAAACTTCGCGCTACAAGTGAAGATGATCTGTATGCGCAAGCTGCAGTTCGCTTACAAGAAGTAATGCGACTTGGTACTGGAGCCATCGAAATAAAAAGCGGTTACGGACTTGACCTGGAGAGCGAATTGAAGATGCTTCGTGTAATTCGACGCTTGAAAGAGAATTTCACGATCAATATAAAATCAACTTTCTTAGGAGCACATGCTGTTCCCTTGGAATTCAAAGACAATAAGCCAGAGTACATCAAGTACCTAATAGAAGTCATGTTGCCTGCTGTTGCACACCAAAATCTCGCAGACTATTGCGATGTTTTTTGCGAGCGTAATTACTTCACCGAAGAAGAAACAGTGCAAATCCTAGAGGCTGCGCAACGCCTAGGGGTGAAGCCACGTGTGCATGCGAATCAATTAAGCGCTTCAGGAGGTGTACAAGCCGGTGTGCGTGTGAATGCGTTAAGTGTAGATCACTTGGAATTTGTGGGCGATGAAGAAATTTCAGCATTAAAAAACAGCAATACAATGCCAACTCTTTTACCGGGAGCCGCATTTTTCTTGAGCTTGCCTTGGCCTCCAGCGCGAAAGATGATTGATGCAGGATTACCTGTTGCTATTGCTAGCGATTTCAATCCAGGAAGTTCTCCAAGCGGAAACATGATGCAGATGATGAGCATGGCCTGCATTGCGCAAAAGATGACTCCGAATGAAGTGTTGAACGCAACGACTATCAATACGGCTTATGCAATTGAATTGAGCGAAACACATGGAACAATTACACGCGGTAAAGTAGCGAGCGTAATTATTACAAAAGCAGTTCCTTCACTTGCGTACTTGCCCTACTACTTCGGAAGTAATTTAATCGAAACAGTAATCATTAACGGATCAAAAGTTAACTAGAATATGAAACAACTCATCGAATGCGTTCCTAATTTCTCTGAAGGACGCGACATGAATATCATCAAGCAAATTACGGATGCAATTGAATCAGTAGAAGGTGTGCGCTTGCTCAATGTTGATCCGGGCAAAGCCACAAACCGAACTGTAGTCACTTTTGTTGGCGAACCAGAAGCAGTAATTGCTGCAGCCTATCTTGGAATTAAAACGGCTGGTGAACTCATTGATATGAGCAAGCACAAAGGAGAACATCCGCGTATGGGTGCTACTGATGTGTGTCCGCTGATTCCTGTTGCCGGTATCAGCATGGAAGAGACAGCTAAATACGCTCAGAAATTAGGTGAACGCGTTGGTAAAGAGCTTTCTATTCCGGTCTATTTATACGAAGCGGCACAGCCGAATAAAGAACGCAGCAATCTCTCTGTAATTCGTGCTGGCGAATACGAAGGCTATTTCAAAAAGATCAAACTTCCTGAATGGAAACCAGATTTCGGTCCAGCTGAATACGATGTGAAGAGAGGTGCTACTGTTATTGGAGCGCGTGATTTTCTTGTAGCGTACAACATCAACCTCAACACAACATCTACTCGTCGTGCCAATGCTATTGCGTTCGATGTTCGTGAAGCGGGTCGTACAGAGAAAGATGCCAAAGGAAATGTAATCAGTCACCAACCGGGTACGCTAAAATCTGTCAAAGCGATCGGCTGGTTCATTGAAGAATATGGCGTTGCTCAAATTTCTATGAACCTCACCAATATCAATGTTACTCCAGTGCACATTGCATTTGACGAGGTTTGTAAGAAAGCAGATGCACGTGGCATTCGTGTTACAGGCTCCGAATTGGTGGGACTCATCCCACTGAATTCATTGCTTGATGCAGGAAAATATTTCCTCAAAAAACAGCAGCGTTCTGTTGGTGTTTCTGAAGCTGAGCTCATCAAGATTGCAGTTAAATCTCTAGGATTGGATGAACTCGGACCTTTCAAACCAGAAGAGCGCATCATCGAATATCTACTCAAAGACAAAGCGGATTCGAAATTAGTGAGCATGACGCTTACTAGTTTTGCAGACGAAACAGCTAGCGAAAGTCCAGCACCTGGTGGTGGATCAATCTCTGCGTACATGGGAGCATTAGGTGCAGCACTTGGAACAATGGTGGCGAATCTTTCTTCGCACAAACGCGGATGGGATGCTCGCTGGGAAGAGTTTTCGAACTGGGCAGAAAAAGGCCAGAAATATCAATCAGAATTGATTCGACTAGTAGATGAAGACACGAAGTCTTTCAATTTAATCATGGCCGCATTTGGGCTTCCAAAAGCTACTGACGAAGAGAAAGCCGCACGCACCAAGGCAATTCAAGACGCAACAAAGTATGCAACTGAAATTCCTTTCCGTGTAATGGAAGCTTCATTTCACTCGATGGAAGTAATGAAAGCGATGGCAGAAATTGGAAATCCGAATTCTGTTTCAGATGCTGGTGTAGGTGCATTGGCTGCACGATCTGCTGTGATGGGAGCATTCCTCAATGTAAAAATCAATGCAGCTGGACTTAGCGATAAGGAGTTTGCCGCAGATATTACTGCAAGAGGTAAAGCCATTCAGGACAAAGCCATCGCTCTAGAAGCAGAGATTCTGAAAGTGGTCAACGAAAAGATCGCATAGACCAGTTATCAATCGGCATAACATTTTTCCAGTTAAGCCCGTTAAACGTAGTATATGGGTCGTATCCGGAAATTTGTGCAGAAGCATCCACTACTTGGGAAGTTCATATTCTTCTTCCCAGTTCAATTAGTGATGGTGCAATTGAAAAAGAATCCTGTACTGATCGCGTTCTGGTTACTATTGATGGGCTTTGTAACTGGAAAGATGGCGGCGAAATACGGACTATCTCTCCTGTTCGTTGACCCAGAATATTTAGGCAAAGTCAATTTCTTCTCGTTTGCAATACTCGGATTTGCGTGTGGTGGATTTATCATGGCGTATCAAATTGCCTGTTACATTCACAATGCCTTCCGATTTCCATTCCTGGCTACTGTAAGCAGACCATTCGTCAAGTTCTGCATGAACAACACCATCATTCCAGGTATCTTTTTGATCGTATATGTTTGGAATGTAGTTGGATTTCTGCGCACAGAACCCATTTCCTCTGGACAGATCTTCATGGATTTGCTTGGATTCTTTGTTGGCTGTTCGACTTTCGTAGTCATTTCCTTGTTCTACTTTTTTCGCGTTGGAAAAGATCTTTCGCAAATGTTCGGTATTGCAGAGGATTTCAAATCTGCCAAAGTAAAACGAGTTGTGTTGTTTCGTGATCCCAAAAAGAAAGACCTCAACTGGAGAGCTATACAACCAGGAAAGGAAGCGCGCGATTGGCATGTTGAAACGTACTTCACTTCCTTTTTTCGAATTCGCCGCGCACGCGCATTTGAGCACTACGACAAAGAAATGCTCAACCATGTGTTCAGACAAAATCACAGTCGTGCAGTGTTGTTCGAGGTGATTGTCATCGTAACACTATTGCTTTTTGGAATGCTGCGCGACAATACATTCGTGATGATTCCTGCAGGAGCAAGTGTTTTGCTGCTTTTCACTTTATACTTGATGTTTACGGGCATATTGAACACTTGGTTCCGAGGCTGGTCCAACTTAATCACCGTAATCATTTTGCTGCTTTTCAATTGGCTCGCTCAATACGATTTTTTCAATAATCAAACGCGTGCCTACGGATTGAGTTACTCGATAAGTGCTCCATATACGTCCGAATCGATTAGCGCCCTTGCCAATAATGAAGCAACCTTTAAAGCAGATTCTTTAGCAACAATTGCTATGCTTGAAAAGTGGTACGCCAAAAACGCAACTACAGAAAATCCTAAACCAAAGATGTCAATCATTTCCTGCAGTGGTGGAGGATTGCGGGCAACGTTATGGACATTCTATACGATGCGCTTTCTTGATAGTTTATCTGGACAAAAACTCATGAAGCAAAGCACACTCATCTGTGGTTCTTCAGGAGGAATGTTAGGAGCAGCGTACTATCGCGAGTTGTATATGCGTGATCAGATTTCAGGAAAACAAGATCGCTTTAATCATTCTTACATCGAATCAATCAGCGCTGATTTACTCAATCCAATTGCATTCTCTGTGGCAGTAAACGATTGGTTTCTTCCATTGCGTCGATTTGATTATGGCAACCAACGCTACAGCATGAATCGTGCTTTTGCTTTTGAAGAAGCAATTCACGAAAATACATTTGGCTGCTTAGAAAAACCGATCAGTGCTTACCGTGATCCAGAAGCAAACGCGCAAATTCCAATGATGGTATTAGCCCCAACCGTGGTTAATGACGGAAGAAAAATGCTCATCAGCCCGCAAGGCATTTCATACTTGACTACGGAGCGCAAGAATGATTCTGTAGCGTTTAATTACAGTCCAGACGCAGTAGAATTTGGAAGATTATTCGCCGCCAACAATCCCGGTGACCTTCGCTTTTCTTCGGCGATTCGCATGAGCGCTACTTTCCCTTACATCACTCCGCTAACTGAATTGCCTACACAACCTACGATTGAAGTCTTTGATGCAGGAATGCGCGACAATATTGGAACCGACAACATTCTTCGCTTCTTATATACCTTCAAAGATTGGATTCAATCACACACTTCAGGAATCGTTGTAATTCAAACGCGCGACAAACGAAAAGTGCGCGAACCCGAAATGAACTCTGGTAATACAATTGCAAAGTCGCTTTCAAAACCATTGGCGAGCTTCTATGGCAATCTATTTACTGTACAGGATTACAACCACGACAGAGAATTACTCGTTGCAGGATCATGGATGAAAGTTCCATTAGATATTCTTGACTTCGAATTGAAGAACGAGGAGCCCGACATTATTTCACTGAGCTGGCACTTAACACAACGAGAGAAGCTACGCACCACAAATTGCATGAGCACGAACTTCAACAAAGACAATCTGAACCGATACAGAGAGTTGATGCGAATTCAGTAACTCCAAATTACTGCAACTCCACTAAATACCTCTTGCGAAGTGTAGTGCTTCGAGTTTCTGGAATCAGGAATGGGAATGTCAAAAACTGCACACTGAAGTGCGGATATTCCTTCACTGTTTTCACCTTCCAACTTGAACTAAGAATTTCTTCATAACCAGCCTCGTCAGTGTAGATATAGACACTACCAAACTCCTTCAGCTTAGGCATAACCGATGACGAATCTAATCCGATGTATGCTGGAAAACTCCTCGAGTAAAAATCAAGCGAGTGCGATGAAACGTCATGATACATGAAGAAACTGTTCGTTGGAATATTTCGTTTTGCAATTTCGCGACCGGCAACATTGGTTGATTGATAATTCAATAACGAAGGATAGAACTGAGAAAAACCAACGAAGTATGCTGCCATCAGCGCTGCAACTAAGGGCAGCAGAATACGCTCGGCTCGCGATTTACGAATTACCCAAAAAGCCACGGCAGCGATGAATAGTGTAATCGTAATTAACCAGGTCATCAGTGAAGCGCCCGGGAATATGAAGACAAGAATCAATGCAATCAACACAAAGAGCGCTGTGGAAAAAAGTAATGAGAATCCAAGAGTCATGGATGAAAGATTCTTGCGTATGGGATTCAAGACATCAGCAACAAGAAAACGGGCGGCAATAATCGCAGCCAAAGGAAAAGTCACGTAGATATAGTGCGGTAATTTATATTTTGACGCTGACAATGCCAGAAAAATGAGAATGAATCCTCCTGTTGCAATCATCTCATGGAGATAACCAGTTTTGAATCTCGACTTGACTAGCACAATACAGTTCTTCAGAACGCCAAGCACCGTTAGGATACTCCACGGAAAAAACGCCCACAGGAAGGTATGCGTGAAAAATAGATTTGTTGCGCCATTATCAAACTTTGTACCCCACTCGCTATCCCCTGTAATACGACCGAAACTTTGCGTCCAGAAATAAAATTTCAATCCAGAGACACCTGTCGTTCCATTCACTGTTCTCTCAGGGTGTAGGTCGAATTGTTGATAGAGTCCAATGCACATTGGCATCAAGATCAAGACAACAATGCCTAATCCTGGTATCCACTGCCAGCGGAAGAAATTTGTCCATTGACGCTTATACACGAACTCACAACTTAGCGCCATTGCTGGCATCACAATACCCAATGGTCCTTTGGCGAGCATTGCCAATCCAATTCCCGTGAATCCAAGCACTAAACTTCTCCAGGACTTTGTTTTCACGTAGAGCAAAAGTTGCCACAGTGCAAATGCGAACGACCCCATCAACAATGTATCAGTACGCACATCATTCATCATGATGAAGAAACCCAAACACGATGCTACCATTAACCCGGCCAATGCAGAAGTTACGCGATCGTAAATGAGTTCTGTTAATTTGATTGTAGAGAAAACCGCGAGTATCCCAAACAAAAACGAAGGCAGCTTGTAAGCAAAATTAGATACCCCCAAAATCCACATGCTCAAAGAAGAAGTCCAAAAAAGCAAGGGTGGTTTGTCAAGGTAATTTGCCTCCCTATTATGGAGTTCCAACCAATGACCGGTGGTCACCATTTCCCTAGCCATTGATGCGTATTGAGCAGCATCAATGTCCATAACATCAATGAGCAAGCCTGGAATGTAAACTATAAAAAATACAATAGTAAACAGGGATAGTATTCCCGGACTAATTGTGAACCCAGAGTCATTACGTTGCTCGAGTGTCATATCCATTAATACTTATGCAGTTCCACCAACTTCTCTTCGAAACGGGAAACAGGAAGAAAGTTCTGTTCCAGCTCTGCTGCGAATGGCACTGGAGTATCCAAACTTGCAGCACGCATTACAGGCGCATCCAGTGAATCAAAACAATGCTCATTAATCAATGCACTTATTTCTCCTCCAATTCCTCCTGTCAATGTGTCTTCATGAAGCACGATTACTTTTCCAGTCTTGCGAACGCTCTGATAGATTGTATCTGTATCTAATGGCAACAACGTCCGGAGATCAACTACTTCAGCAGAAATCTCAGGGTGGCGTGCAAGCACTTCTTTCGCCCAATGCACTCCGTAACCATACGTGATTAAAGTTAGATCATTTCCTTCAGCAACAACTGCCGCTTTTCCAATCTCAACAGTATAATAACCGTCAGGCACGTTTCCACTAATACTTCTATACAGAGCTTTATGTTCAAAAAACAAAATCGGATTTGGATCTTCAAAAGCAGCGAGCAAAAGTCCTTTAGCATCATGCGGATTAGAAGGATAAACAATCTTCAATCCTGGAGTATGAAAAAACCAAGCTTCGTTGGACTGGGAGTGAAATGGTCCCGCCGCAACTCCGGCACCAGTTGGCATTCGAATCACCACATCGGCCTTTTGTCCCCAGCGCCAGTGAATCTTCGCCAGATTGTTAATGATTTGATTGAAACCTTCAGTGACAAAATCTGCGAACTGCATTTCCATCATCGCTTTCATTCCGCTGATAGAAAGTCCAAGCGCTGTTCCCACAATTGCCGATTCACACAAGGGTGTATTGCGAACTCTTCCTTTGCCGAATTCCTTGACAAATCCATCCGTAATTTTGAAAACGCCTCCATATTCGCCAATGTCTTGACCCATTAACACCAACTGATCGTGTTTCCGCATCGCCTCACGAAGACCTTCAGAAATTGCATCAATCAAACGCTTCTCTGAAACAGCCGTTCCAGGAGCTGATGGAGAAAAGGTGTACGGCGCAAATAAGTCGGTGTATTCTTGCTGCGTATCTGCAACCGGACGAGGGTCTGCAAATGCTTTTTCTAAGCCGGAATCAATTTCATTCTTGATTGCGGTGCGCGTGTCATCGACAAACTGCTTAGTGATTACTCCAGACGACAACAACCATGCTTCGTAATTCGTCACGGGATCTTTCACTGACCATTTGTCCTGCAAGCCATCTGGATAATATTTTGTCCCCGAAGCTTCTTCATGTCCTCGCATTCGGAATGTAACACACTCCAGTAACACTGGACGCGGACGAACGCGCAGTTGTCTGTTCAAGTCAGTTACCGTATGATAAACTTCAAGAATATTATTGCCGTCCACCTGAACAGCTTCCATGCCATAACCAATTCCTTTGTCGATAAACTGCTTGCATCGAAATTGTTCCGATGAAGGAGTAGATAATCCCCATTGATTGTTTTCAATGGCAAAAATTACGGGCAATTCCCAAACAGCGGCCACGTTGAGTGCTTCGTGAAAATCACCTTCACTTGCTCCACCATCACCAGTAAATACCAATGTAGAACGCGCCTGATTCTTAAGTTTAGTAGACAATGCAATACCATCAGCAATACCCAGTTGCGGGCCAAGGTGAGAGATCATTCCCACAATCTTGTATTCTTGCGTACCGAAGTGAAATGATCGATCTCTTCCATTTGTGAATCCAGTTCTTTTACCTTGAAACTGTGCAAAAAGAGTGTGAAGTGGAATATTTCGCGATGTGAATACACCGAGATTGCGATGCATTGGAAGAATATACTCTTCCTTATTCATAGCCAGTGCAGCACCGACAGAAGTACCTTCCTGTCCGTAGCCAGAAAACCATTTTGAGATGCGGCCTTGACGAAGAAGAACGAGCATTTTCTCTTCGATCATGCGTGGACGCACGACATGAACATAAATATTCTTCAATTCTTCATCGGTAAGATTCTTCCGATCGAATACAATAGACGTTTCAGCTGTGATCATCGCAGATAATATGGCCAAAAATACGAATAGGAATCGGTGAATCGGGATTCATCCGATTGAATTTCCTCTTGAAAGTGAAGTGCATAAAAAAAGGAGCGCAATCCGCTCCTTTTTTTTACTGTTGAAGTTAGACTTCAGTCAGATTACTTGATCAGCTTCTTAGCAACTGAATCAGCGTGAGCAGCAGCAGCTGTAGAATCAGCAGCAGCTTTAGCTTTCATTTCCAAAGCAGCGATAGAATCAGCTCCTTTAACAGAGTCAGCAGCAGCTTCCATAGCTACTTTAGCCATTGAATCAGCTTTGTTTACAGAATCCTGAAGTTTCTTTGCAAGGTCTTCAGCGTTACCACAGCTAGCGAATAGTGCCATTCCAGCAACGGCAGCGACAGCGAATAAATTTTTCATTTTGGTAGTTGGTTGTTTTGGTTAAAACTGGCGCAAAGATATAATAAGATATCATTGGCTCGCAAATATTTATACTTTTTTTTAACAAGTTACTGACAAAAAAAAGAAAAACCGCCTCAGGCTAGCCGAAGCGGTTCTCTGTTCTTTGGTAAGACCAGCTTATTTGTTAGCGCCTGGACGTCCGCCTGGCTTCACTTTAGGCTGCTCAGGACCTGCCGGAGCTTTAGGAGTCTTAGGCTTGCCACCTCCTTTAGGAGCAGCAGCAGCAATAGAATCTGCTTGCTTAGCAGAATCAGCCTTACGCTGAAGTTCAAGACCAGCAACTGAATCAGCTCCGCGAGCAGAATCAGCTTTTGCTTTAGCAGCAGCTTCAACAGCAGCTACAGAGTCAGCTTTACGAGTTGAGTCAGCTTTAGCAGCTGCTTCGTCTACACCACCGCCGCAAGAGGCAAGTGATACCATTGCAGATACTGCAACGAATGTGATGATTTTTTTCATTTTGAATTGATAGTTTTGGTTAACCGGCGGCAAAGGTAGAATTATTTTTGGATTTGCAAAAATAATTTGCATAATAGGCCAAAACACTTACTTTTGCATGGCTTTTGTAAAGATAACCCAAAACAACCAAAAACTATAACATGAAAAAGCAAATTTTCGCAATTACCTCTATGGTAATGATCGCAGGTGTAATGACTTTCACGTCTTGCACGAAAGAAGACATCACCGCACCGGTAATCACCATTGCAGGTGGCAACACAATCAACCACACGTTGAACGCAGCTTTCACAGCCCCTACTGCTACAGCTACTGATGACGAGGATGGTGATCTTACTACATCCATCGCTGTTTCTGGAACAGTTAATGAAAACCTTACTGGAACTTACACACTTACTTACACTGTAGCGGATGCTGCTGGTAACACTGCAACTGAAACGGTGACTGTAACGGTTGCTAACTCTGCTGCTTACCTCTCTGGTTCTTACAGTGGTGCTGACACTTGCCAAGTAACTGGTAACTACACTTACACTGCTACAACTAACGTAAGTACTACAACAAACGGCCAGATCACTATCAATAACTTCGCCGCATTCGGTACTAGCATCAATATCACTGCTACTGCAACTGGAACTTCAATTGCTCTTGGTGCACAGCCAGTGGGTACACTTGGAAACATCCTTTCAGGAAGTGGAGTTGTTACAAACTCAACTACTCCGGTGATGCACTTCACTTTCACTTGGACAGACGGAACTAACACTGAGTCTTGTCAGTCTTGGTTGACTCACCAGTAGTCTTTAGCCTAACTTTACAAAAACCCGCCTCGGTATTCCAGGCGGGTTTTTTGTTATCTTCAAGTCCTATGAAAAAGAAAACAGACCAGAATTCGGGGTTTGTGTACTCAACGAATCCTGATTTCAAGCCAGAAGAAGATGTTTTCGATGATGATTCCGTTTCAAGCAAGGATCAAAATCTACGAATTCATCTGGACCGTTTAGGAGGAAATAAGCTAGTAACTAGAATCACTGGCTTTGCAGGGAACTCATCTGTCGTGGATGAACTTGGTAAAACGCTCAAACAAAAATGTGGAACTGGAGGCTCCGTGAAGGGTATGGATATTCTATTGCAGGGCGATAAGCGAGATTTGGCAATGGGAATTTTGCTCAAGCTCGGATACAAGGTTAAAAAAGCAGGTGGATGATAGGGACAAATCCGAAAATACTAGATGGGTTACGCGTAATTGAATTGGCCTCAATTCTTGCGGGTCCGTCGGTGGGAACATTTCTTGCAGAACAAGGTGCGCATGTTACAAAAATTGAAAATCCGAAAACAGGCGGTGACCCGACTCGTAATTGGAAGACTACTGCAGAAGATCCAACGAGTACAATTTCCGCTTACTATTGCAGTGTTAACTGGGGGAAAGATAGTCTTAAAATCGACCTCAAGGATGCTTCAGGGCATGCTCAACTATTGTCGTTGCTAGGTTCTGCCGATGTGCTGATTCACAATTTCAAAGGTGGCGATGATGCAAAACTTCAACTCGACTATGCGAGTTTGAAATCTCAATTTCCAAAGTTGATTGTTGCGCATATCAGTGGATACGAAGTTAGTGACACCCGACCCGCATTTGACCTCGCAATTCAGGCTGAGTCTGGCTTATTGAGCATCAATGGAACCAAGGAATCTGGACCTGTAAAAATGCCGATTGCTTTCGTGGATATTCTAGCTGCGCACCAATTAAAGGAGGCAATTCTACTTTCGCTAATTCAACGCGGAATAAGTGAGAAGGGTTGTTATATCCACGTTTCACTATTTGATGCTGCAGTTTCGTGCTTGACCAACATTGCAAATAATGTTCTGATGGGAGGAATGGATCCAGGTCTTTCGAGCAACTTGCATGCTAATATCGCGCCGTATGGTGAAATGTTGGTAAGTAGCGACGGACATTCAATCGTTTTAGCAGTTGGTACTGATCATCAATTTGCAGAATTGTGCTCTATTTTGGGGGCTGATGAACAATTTCAAAATAAGTTTTCAACAAATCTGGCAAGGCTTTCAGAGCGCAAATACCTTGGAGATGAGCTACTTCGGCTATCCAGCAAAAAGACACTCAGCGAACTGGAAACTGCACTCGTCGAACACAAAGTACCCTTTGGTAGAATAAAATCTGTCAAGCACGTGCTCGGTCAACTACCAGAAAATTACTTCCTCAATCAGGACATTGAAGGACATCCAACCAAACGCATTAGATCAGCAGTATTTTCTATATCCAGTTAATTCTTTAGATTTGCCTATAACCTCTCAGAACCCTCAATGTTGAAAAGGATTCTTTTTGTATTAGTATTGATACTTCCGCTGTTTGCTTCAGCTCAAAGAAACAAACGTTATAAGTGGGAAGCATGCATCGGTATCGGTGCAGCTAACTTTTTAGGCGACCTCGGTGGCGCTAACCAAATTGGCACCAATGGTATTAGAGATTTGGAAGTTATATTGACCAAGCCTTCAATTTCAGTGACGGCTCGCTATAGAAAAGGACGTTATTGGGGATATAGAGCAGGATTTTATTGGGGACAAGTGAGTGGTTACGATTACTTAACTACAGAAAGGTACCGTCACAACCGGAATTTACATTTCAAATCACATATTTTTGAATTTTCCGCTATTGGAGAACTCTATTTGACCAAAGAAAGAGCTGGACACGTTTATAAGTATAAATCATTAAAAGGTTGGCGTCATATCGACATTCAAACATATTTTTTTGGTGGTGTTGGTGGCTTTTATTTCGATCCTAAAGGATCATATTACGGAACTTGGTTGTCACTTCAGCCTCTTGGAACAGAAGGCCAGGGGGTTAAGCCTGGAATGAAAAAATATAGTCGCGTTAGTGTTTGTATTCCATTGGGAATAGGTTTCAAATATTCCCTTGATCGTCGTTGGGGAATAGGAATTGAATATGGGCTCAGAAAAACATTCACTGATTACATTGATGATGTGAGTACGGTTTATTATGATCCGGCAGAAATTGCAGCCGCAAACGGTTCACTTGGTGCTGCAGCAGTTTTCTTCGCTAATCCTTCTCAGAATGAAGTCAATGCTGGCAATAACGGAGGGATTAGCCCTACTGATATTGGTCAGCAACGTGGAGATGCTACGGACAACGATTCATACATGTTCGTTCACATTACTGTCAATTACAAGATTGGAAAGTTCCGTAAGACGAAGTCCAAGTTCTAATTGATCGTGCTCCGCGTTATTCAGCCGGAATCTCCTGCAGATTTTGCATCTATTTTTGAATTGCGTTATCGCGTTCTTCGTCAGCCATGGAATCAACCGAAAGGAAGTGAAAGCGATGATGTTGAAGCTACTGCGATTCATGCTATGATTGTTGAAGACGCTGGTAATTGTATTGCCACAGGACGATTACAATTCAATTCATCAGAAACTGGGCAGATTCGTTTTATGGCCGTTGATCCCGAGTACAGAGGGAAACATCTAGGCAAGAAAATTCTAGAATTTCTGGAAGATGAAGCGAGAAAAAATCAACGCATCAACATTGTCCTACAAGCGAGAGAAAAGGCTGTTGAATTCTATCGGGCAAACGGATATACAGTTGAAGAAAAAACGTTTCTATTGTTTGATCAAATCCAACATTTCCGAATGGTAAAATGGCTCAAGTAAGACACCTTACTGCTTACGATTTTCGGCCTTCTTGCTGCGGTTACTCACCTTCTCCTCTACTGCAACATGCTCACCAAGAAGTTTAATCAATTTTTCCTGCTCAGATTTTTCCAATTGATATCCAAAACTTATTTCGCCATCTTCATAATCAAAGCGAATAGAATCGCAATCGGTATTCCAAAAATCGCCACCGAAGTTTTTTAACCATGCCGGACTTTCCGCACCTGATGGACGCAACCGCTGAATCGTTTCCAGCTTGTATTCATTCACCCAACCTCTACCCTTCACGTCTTTCTTGTACTTCAATGAACCGTTTATCACCTTAAGAATTTCATGTCCATACTGCTTCCATCTCCATAATCTCCAAAGCACGTACAAGAAATACACCCAGAAAGCGAACCAGATAATCACCACAATTTTAGTTTTATCTTCCTGCAATGAAGGAAAACTAAAAATCATCGTAATACCTCCGATCAACCACAACAAAAGTAGTATGGCAACAAAGCGATTTTTGCTTTTGTTTGCCACAGCAGAAATTACGATGCTCACATCGCCTTCATTTCTTTCCACTGAAATACGGTTACTTAGAATTTCCATTTGGTTTGTTTCTGAATGGTCGGATAATCAAACGCATTCCTCTGTCGTAATTGATATAGCTGATGGTCCAGTTGAACAAAACTACGAGTCTGTTTCTGAATCCAACCAAAAACATGAGATGAACAAACATCCAAAGTATCCAAGCAACAAAACCTTGAGTTTTCAACCATGATGTCTCCACAACCGCTTTATTCCTTCCAATCGTCGCCATTGAACCTTTATCGCGATAAGAAAAAGGTTTTGGAGATTGACCATTCAGCTGTTTCACAAGATTCTTTCCTAGCGCCACTGCCTGCTGAATTGCAACTTGAGCTACTTGTGGATGGCCTTTCACAAAATCAGGATCACCTTCAATCAAACTGGCATCACCCAACACATACATCGATTGTGAACCCTTTACCAATCCAAATCGATCTGTGAGAATGCGTCCTGCTCCGTTGATCGATTCGGCATTCACACCTTGTATCGGAACACCTTTCACCCCAGCTGCCCATACTAATGTGCGCGAATGCAATTGCTTTCCTGTGTTAGTAGTCACTATAAGTCCATCGTAATCCATTACACGCGTGTTGAGCCAAATATCAACACCCATATCACGGAGATAGTCAAATGCTTTGGAAGAAGAATGTTCGTTCATTGCCGAAAGCACGCGAGGACTCCCATCAATAAGATAGATTTGCATTCTGGAGAAATCCAATTCAGGATAATCGTTTGGTAAGACATGGCGTTTCAATTCTGCCAAAGCACCTGCCAGTTCCACTCCTGTTGGACCCGCACCTGCGATCACATAATCATACAATGCCTCCTTCTCCACTCCTTCTGGCATTGTCAAGGATTTCTCGAAATTTTGCAGAATATAACTGCGCATATCCAAGGCTTCCTTCACCGACTTCATCTGTAGTGTAAGTTCACGCAGTTTTTCATTGCCAAAAAATGAAGTATCTGTTCCGGTTGCGAGAACTAGATAATCAAAGCTAACCGTACCAATTGAAGTGGTGAGTGTGTGAGTGGATTCGTCAACAGAAATTGCTTCTGCCATTCTGAAGTAGAAGTCCTTATAGCCTTTAAATATTTTGCGAAGTGGAAAAACGATGGAGTCGGGTTCAATTCCCGCAGTAGCAACCTGATATAAGAGTGGCTGAAATGTGTGAAAATTATTTTTGTCAATGAGAACTATCTGAAACTTGTTCCGCAATTCTCTGACTAAAGCAATTCCGGCAAAACCCCCACCAACAATCACTACCCGCTTTTTGTCTGACTTAGGAATATCCACTTTACGATTTTTTCAAATGAACCAATGCCTCGATGGCAAGATGATATCCATGTAAACCTAATCCTCCAATTGTGCCAATCGCTTTTGGCGCAATGAAAGAAACATGCCTGTATTCTTCCCGCGCCATTACATTGGAAATATGTACTTCAATTACGGGCGTAGCAATCGCTGCAACAGCATCTCCCAGGGCAACTGAAGTGTGTGTATATCCGCCGGGATTAAATACAATACCGTCGTAGGAAAAACCGGCCTCATGAAGTTTATTAATCAACTCACCTTCCACATTACTTTGGTAGTATTCCAATTGCACAACAGGAAATGAATTGCAGAGTTTCAGGAAATAATCATCGAACGAATCCGTTCCGTAGATACCGGGTTCTCTTTTACCGAGAAGATTGAGATTAGGTCCGTTGAGAATGAGAATTTTCACAGTGTAAAGGTACCACTTCTAAATCGTAAATTCACACCATGAGCTGGAAAGCAGACATAGCAGGATTCAGGAGTTATCTCAAGCTGGAAAAATCGCTGTCTGCAAATTCTGTTGAAGCCTATGAGCATGATGTTCAGAAGCTCCTGCAGTATCTCGAATTCTCAGGGATCACGGTTTCTTCTTCTGAAATCACTACAGAACATCTCCGCGGTTTCATACAATGGATCAGCGAACTGGGTATGACTGCCACGTCTCAAGCTCGCATTCTTTCTGGACTTCGCGCATTCTATCACTATTTGCTGATGGAGAATTCGGTGAATCATGATCCAACAGAACTTATTGATGGACCTAAGACCGTGCGGGAACTTCCAGACACGCTGGATACAGAAGAAATTGTCCGAATGCTAGAGAACATCGATAGAAGTACCCCAGAAGGAGAACGCAACCGGGCTATGCTGGAAGTGTTGTATAGTTGTGGACTCCGTGTCTCAGAACTCATCGAATTGCGCATTTCACGCATACATTTCAATGAATCATTCATCAGTGTTATAGGGAAAGGCAACAAGGAGCGGTTAATTCCCATTGGGCAAGTTGCGATCAACCATATTCGCCTTTACCTAGATCAGGTGCGACCTCACATTCCTGCACAAAAAGGTGAAGATGATATACTATTTCTCAATCGGCGAGGAAAACGATTATCGCGGGTGATGATTTTTCTGATCATCAAAAAACTCGCTGTAGCTGCAGGAGTCAAAAAGACAATTTCGCCGCATACCTTCAGGCATTCGTTTGCGACACACTTGGTTGAAGGCGGAGCAGATCTCCGTGCTGTACAAGAAATGCTAGGACACGCGTCCATTACGACGACAGAAATTTACACGCACATCGATCGTCGCTACTTGAAGGAACAAGTGACTAAGTATCACCCACGAAGTGGAGGGCAGTAGCAGTGGGCAATGGGCAGTAGCAGTGGGCAATGGGCAGTAGCAGTGGGCAATGGGCAGTAGCAGTGGGCAATGGGCAGTAGCAGTGGGCAGTGGCTACGCAGAAGTCTTCTCCGCTGCGTGCTCAAGGAGGTGCGCTTTTTCTTCACCGAGGTATTTCTCTACAACATAGTGAAAGAGGTAAATCAATGGAGTAAGCGCTACAGCTACCAGCAATTTCAAGCAATAGTTGGTTGTTCCTGTTGACCAGAACCATTCCATTGTAGCGCGCCCCGGAACAATAAAACCGATGTAGAGTACAACGAATGTGTCAATCAATTGAGAGATCACTGTAGATCCTGTACTACGTAGCCAAATGTATTTTTCACCTGTTCGTTTCTTGAAAAACCAGAAAACGAACGAGTCAATCAATTGCCCAACAAAGAAGGCCGTGATACTGCCTGCAATGATCCACAATGATTGTCCGAAAACGCCATTGAACTGATAATTATTTGCGACACCTTTTATTGGATTCGCAGGATCGCCCACAAACGCGTCAGGTCCCATACCAGCGAAAACGATTGCGAAGGTCAACGCAATCATGGCTGCAGTAAGGACAGAAACCATGCGAAGAATTTTCCTTCCATAGAATTCGTTAATGATATCTGTTGTTAGAAAAACGATCGGCCAAGGAAGGATACCTATAATTGAAACGTACGAGCCAAGATTAATCCAACCAAAATTAAGGTCCAATACAAATAGTTTGGAACTAATTAATTCCGCCGTAATAGCACAGGTTAGAAAAACGGCAATAAGGACGATGAGCAATCGCGTGGGCTTGTTCAGATTCATACGCTCAAAGTTATTCGAACTATTCTATTGTCCATTCAAAAACTCTGCAATTGCGTCTAATACAATAGAAAGTTCATGTTCAGTAGTACAATACGGCGGCAAAACATAAACAACATTACCCAGTGGACGCATTATGATTCCTCGCTTATGAAAATAATGCGCGACCGATTCTCCTACAGAATTCAAGTAGCCCGTAGCTTCGTATGATTTGATCTCAATGGCAAGAATTGTCCCAGTCAATCGCACGTCCGCGACATTAGGATGAGTTGACAACGCCGACTTCGCCTGAGCGAGTTGTTCTGAAATTCGATGAATCTCGCTCCACACATTCCCTATCTCGAACCATTCCAAACTTGCTACACCCGCGGCACATGCCAGAGGATTTGCAGTATAAGAATGCCCGTGAAAAAATGTTTTGGTGCGATCACTTGTGAGGTACGGCTCATACATGCGCGCAGAACACATGGTTACTCCCAATGGCATAAATCCTCCTGTAATTCCTTTTGAAAGACAGATGATATCAGGTTTAGTGTTGCAGTAATCGGTCGCAAACATTTTGCCGGTGCGTCCAAAACCGGTCATTACCTCATCGGCGATTGCAGGCACGTTGTTCAGTTTGCACATTTCAAGTAATTGATCAAGGGCAGTACAATCATACATGATCATTCCCGCTGCACCTTGAACCAGTGGCTCGAATATGAATGCTGCCGTATTTCCATCAAGTGCCTTCCGAAGTGCGTTCACACTCTCCTCTTCTTTTCCTTTCACTGGAACAGGAATTCGGATCACATCAAAGAGCAATGGCTCAAACGCACGACTAAAAATATTACGCGCACCAACCGACATACTTCCGAATGTATCACCATGATATGCATTCTCGAACGCAATCACTTTCGTTCTCGTCTCACCTTTGTTGTGCCAGTATTGCAAGGCCATTTTCAGTGCAACTTCAACTGCTGTAGATCCGTCATCACTAAAAAACACTTTATCCATAGCAGGTAAAAGTGCTTTCAATTTTTCAGCCAGTAGAATAGCCGGCTCATGAGTATATCCAGAGAATAAAACATGTTCTAAATCGCCGAGCTGTTGCTTTAGTTTATCTGCAATAAATGCATTGCAGTGTCCATGCAAATTAACCCACCAAGATGAAATTGCATCAATATACGCTTGCCCTTCTTCATCAAACAACAATGAACCTTTTCCCTTAAGGATGGCAATATTGGAATCAGCACCTACTTGAGGCGTAAAGGGATGCCAAATGTGCAGATGATCTCGAGACGAAAGTGAGTTGGTATTCACAGCACAAAGATAGCGAAGAAGACAACGATGTTTCGGGATTGATCCACTGAAGCGAATTACTTCAATGCTTCTGAGAACTGAGCGGCATATTTGCTCACTACTTCTCTATTGATGACGGATTCCTTTTGAATTCTACCCAGACATTTGAGCCCGCTATACGTGAGAATAATATCTTCCGACAATTTGTGTGGAGGACCATTGAATATGACTCCCTTCACTGGAATATTGCGAAACTTCAGCGCGTCAATGGACAGAATCGAATGATTTATACTTCCCAGATAGTTTTGAATGACAAGAACAACTTCAGCCTTGGTCTTTACGATGAGATCAACAATGAATTCCTTGTCATTCAGTGGAACCATGATTCCACCAGCACCTTCGATAACCAATGTGTTATTGGTTTCCGGAACAGTGATCGCTTGCAATTCAATATGCTTACCTTCTAGTTCAGCTGCAGCGTGAGGAGACATGTACTGACGCAACATGAATGATTCTGGGTGAATTTGCGTACGCGTATTGGACAGATATTTTTTCAGCTTGTCAGAATCAGTAGAAAAATAACTTCCGGTTTGCACCGGCTTCCAGTAATCGGCTTGAAGTGCTTCACAAATAATCGCAGACGCAACTGTTTTGCCTACATCGGTACCAATTCCAGTAACAAAAATGCGTTTCATCGTCTTGCTTGAGTAATTCTGTTCTTCAAAAATGGCTTTTTTATCTGACAATAAACAGCATTAAGGAAAGAAATATCAGGATTTATCGACAAATGCGGTCAATACTGTTTCAATCAGCAAATCCACTTCTTGCCTTGAGTTATAAGCATGGAGAATGATTCGCAGGCGCTCTGCTCCTTCTGTTACAGTGGGAGATTGCACAGGGCGCACATCTAATCCCTTGGATCGGCAGATGTCTGCCACTCTGCGCACGTTTTCATTCCCTGGAATAACTAAACCTTGAATTGCACTGGTGGATGGTATGAGCTGTTCATTCAAACCGCATTGCTGTGCAGATTGAATGAAATAGTTGGTAATTTCCTTGAGCTGCATGCGTTGCGCATTAGCAGTTGCGGTAAAGCCTATACTGGTTTTGATTGTTGCCAAATCGTGCAATGGCAGTGCCGTTGAGTATATGAA
>Ga0114980_10001061_pt1 | contig 19637 bp, 22 predicted proteins | sample S_140806_EF_Meta_FD_87018 | JGI IMG/M metagenome (GOLD analysis project Ga0114980, IMG submission 87018) | Freshwater microbial communities from Lake Simoncouche, Canada to study carbon cycling - S_140806_EF_MetaG | ecosystem: Environmental > Aquatic > Freshwater > Lake | place: Lake...
CGGGTGAGAACATTGACGTTGAGGCGAAGAGGGCCGCTGAAGAGCAAGCGCGGTTGGCCGCATTGGCAGTCAACACTGGGTCTTACACCCCTCCGGGTGAGAACATTGACGTTGAGGCGAAGAAGAAGAACACGACGACTGACGAGAACAAGCCTCTTTCGGCAAACATGACGGACGTCGGCAACCTCCTTAACAGCGACGACTTCCAGAAAACGGTTACAGAAGAAGAAAACGACACTAAAGGCAACGGCCTTACGACCGAACAGAAAATCCGTCTTGCTGCTCTTGCACTCAGCACGCTCGGCGGCCTTGGTGGTGGCGGTGGCACTTCAGGTGGCGGTGGCACAATCCCCGGCGGCCTTGGCCGTCTGACCAGCCCGCTCTTCACCCAGCAGTTGTCGCCGCTGACGCCCGAACAGAACCGCGCGAAATATGGCGCTCGTAACATGACCGGCACGGACTGGGCGACGTGGGGCAGCCGTCCCGCGACAAGCTTCTTCTACAACGTGCAGCAGCAGCCCACCGGCATGGCGCACGGTGGCAGCTTCGCCGCAAAGCGCGGTGGCCGCTCGTCCTTCGCAGTCAACGGCCCCGGCACGGGCCGCAGTGACGACATCCCTGCCGTCCTGTCCGACGGCGAGTACGTCATTGACGCAGAGACGGTCGCCCTTCTGGGTGACGGGTCGGGCAAGGCGGGCGCAAAGAAACTCGACGACCTGCGGGTCAAAGTTCGTAAACACAAGGGGCAGAAACTGGCCAAGGGGCGCTTCAGCGCCAATGCCAAGTCGCCTGAAGCATATTTGTCTGGAGGACGTATCTAATGGCTGTCAGCAACTTCCTGAACGAGGGCGCGGCTATCCCTCTCGGGTCCGCCGTCACGGATATGACGAAGGAGAATATCCTTCCCCCCATCCTGACCTCGTCGGCAGCGACCGGCGTCAACATGGCGAACGACCTCCTCAATCGGGACTATGTCGCGCCTCCAATGCCGACGGTCGCCGGAGCGACGACCAACCAGACGAACGCCTTCAACAATGTCGGCATCGCAGCCAACGCCTATGTCCCCGGCCTCAGCGCCGCGACAGGCGCGACGACGGACGTCATGAACGCCCCCGGCGGTCTGAGCGTGGCGCAGCCCTACCTGACCAATGCGGGCCGCTCCACGGTGTCGGGCATCGACCAGTACATGAACCCATACATCAACGCCGTTGTTGACCGTATTGGTCAACTCGGCCAGCGCAACCTGACGGACGTGCTGATGCCTGCCGTCGAGGGGCGCTACATCGGCGCGGGTCAGTTGAACTTCGGCGGTCGCGGCGGCATGGGCACGCCGTCCGGCATGATGACAGACACGGCACGCGCCATCCGCGACACGAACGCAGACATCCTCGGCCAGCAGGCTCAAGAACTTCGCACCGGCTACAACCTAGCAACGGGCCTGTCGGCTGCCGACCTTGACCGCCAGCTTAAACTTGGCACGACGACTGCTGACATCTACGGCTCTGACGCCTCACGGAAGTTGGCCTCTGCCAACCAACTCGCCGCGCTTGCCGCAGATGCACAGAACCTCGGCCTGACCGGCGTGAACGCCATGTATAATCTGGGCGAGAAAGAACGCGCGATCACGAACGAGAACTACAAGGCGGCCTACGACGAGTGGATGCGCCAATACAACGAGCCGACAGAGCGCCTCAAGACGTTCAGCGACATCCTCAACGGCCTGCGGACAAACTTGCCGACTTCGACCCGTGAGAGCGGTATCTCGCCGTCCGGCGTGGCTACGAAGGCTCCTCCGGGCACTGCTGCGACTATCGCAACGGGTCTGGTCGGCATCGCGGGCATCCTCGCCGACGACGACTTCGGCACCATTCTGAAGAAGCTGGGTATCGGCCCGTAGGCTTGAGCAAGTGGGTCGATTAGTGCTATGAGTGTCGGTGGAGATTAGACGATGGATGAAGACAATCAGGGCGGCGCGCTCAACACCGTAGTGGACGGCACCGAGGATGCGCTTGGCGGTCTTGACGTCGCCTCTATTCGCGCCAAGCAGGCCAAGTACAACACCCTCGCCGAAGAGAAAAAAGCCTTCTACGACCGCATGGAGAAAGAACTCCTCGCCCGCCGCATGGGTCCAACGCTGAGTGAGAAGCTTTTCCAAATTGCTTCCGCCCTGAGCCAGCCCACTGAGACCCGTGGCTTTGGTGCCAGCTTGGCTAACGTCATGCCGGTCTTGCAGCAGCAGGCGCAGCAGCGCCGCGAGGGCGAGATCAGCCGCGCCGACGCGCTTCAGAAGCTGCGTATGGCGCAGCTTGCCGGAAAGCAAGAACTTCTAGGGAAGGAACTGGACACGGAAGTTGCCTTGGCTCGGATCGGTGCGGCGCAGAACAAGGCCAATGAGGCGAAGTTTGATGCTTTGACGGGAGGCGGCTACCAACAGCGCCCCGGCACAGGCGGAATGCCTCCGATGCCGAAGATGGACCGGTACGGAAACTACGTCATTACCGATGTGCGCCAAGTTTCGTACCTGCCTGTAAACGCCAAAATAGTCGAAGCAGGGCAAGACCCGACCAAACCTAAATACGTTCCAGCGCGCTAAGACGGAGACCAAAAATGAGTGGATCACTTCTGGCGGGCTTTCCCGACAAGCCCGTTTCCGTTGCCAAGGAGCGCACGGCCACGGCGACCGCGACGAGCGGCGAAGCCGCAGCACGTTACGCAGACGCCAAGGAACAGGCTGACGCAGCAAAGCGTAAGGCCGATGCCATCATCGCCGGTGCAACATCCGCCGATCAAATTCGTCAGGCTCGTGCCGTTGCGGACAAGGCTGTTGACGACGCGCGCAAAGCCAAGATTGACGCCGACGAAGCGGCCCGCAAGGCCGAAGGCAAGCGGCAAGACCTCGCGGCAGTGCAGGAAGAGACACTGCGCGTCATCCGCGCGGCGCAGCAGGCAAAGCGGATGTCCAAGAACGACTTCTTTGCGACTGGCTTCGGTGCCGAGACCGCAGGCAAGTATAGCGGCACGTCCGCGCGCGGCGTGCAGGGCTTGGTTCGGACAATCGGATCGAACGTGGCGTTCAACAAACTTCAAAAAATCCGTCAGGAAAGCCCAACTGGGGCTGCCGTCGGCAACGTGTCCGACACGGACATGAAGTTGATGTTGGACAGCATTGCGACCCTCGACCCGACGGTTTCAGACGAACAGTTCCAGCAGAGCATGGACATAATTCTTGAAGCCTACGCCAACATCTACAACAAACTCGGCGGCCAGCGGCTGTCCGACACGCTGGAAGGTACGGAAAAGGCAACAGGCTATCGTCTGCCGCCGGAAACGGCAGCGGCGGTCTCAGACCTCTACAACAGCGGCAAGTTCGACCCAGATAAGTACGCTGACATCGTCGCACAGGGTGCGGCATCTGCTGGCGTCCCTGTGGACGACGCCTACCGCGCCGCCGCCCTGAAAGAAGGTCAGCGGCTGATGGAGGGCTACAAAGAGGGCCGCGTCCTCGCCCCCGGCTTCAGTTACGAAGAGAGCGACAAGGCGGCTGCTGAGGGTCTCGGTTGGCCCGAGGCTATCGGGACGGGTATGTTGAACCTGCCTGAGAGCGGATTGAAGGCTTACGCAGAGACCGGCAAGGCACTGACCCTCGATCTCCCTGATACGGTCAAGACGGTCGGCAGTCTCGTTGGCGATGTCCTTGGCATCACAGACGGCGAGACAATGGACGCCCTCGGCCAGTATTACGTTGATAAGTACGGCAGCGACACGGCGGTGAAGAACGCCCTCGCGCAAGACCCAGCGTCTGTGCTTCTTGATGCGTCTACGGTTGTCGGCACGCTCGGCGCTGCGGGTAGTGTGGCGAAGGCGACGGCGCTGTCTAAGGCGCTTGCGCCTGCAAACGTCCTCGCGGCGGCGGCCCGCGTCCCTATCGGGCTGACCAAACTTGGCGGCAAAGCTGCGGGTGAAATTCCGGCAGCCGTTCTTGGTGTCACCACTGGCGCAGGTCCGCAGGCCATCAAGGAAGCTTTCGCCGCTGGCCGTGCAGGCGGCGAACGTGGCGCGGCCTTCCTCGAAAACATGCGCGGGGGCGGCAACATGGAGGACGTCCTCCAGCAGGCCCGCGAAGCCGTCTCCAACATCCGCGCACAGGCGTCCGAAGCCTACCAGAAGGGTATGGTTGACGTCGCCAAGGACAAGACGCACGTTGACTTCCAGCCCATCTACGACCGCCTGAGTAAGTTGCGTGAGCGGGCCTACCTTGGTGACAAGATCAAAAACCCGTCCGCAGCGGCTGTTTACGAGAAGGCAAAGACCATCGTTGACGACTGGAACGGCAGCGACCCTGACGTCTTCCACACGCCTGCTGGCATGGACGGCCTGAAGCAGCGTCTGGGCGACCTGTCGAACGACTTCGCAACGGAGAACAACCGCCGTGCGTCGTCCATTGCGTCTGGCGTCTATGACGAGGTCCGCAAGTCGATCAACAAGCAGGTTCCAAGCTACGCCAAGGTCATGGAGGGCTACGAAACCGCAGCCAAGCAACTTAAGGACATTGAGACAACGCTGTCGGTGAAGCCCGGTGCCTCGGTCGATACGTCGCTTCGCAAGCTTCAGTCGATCATGCGGAACAACGCAAACACCAATTACGGTCGCCGCGTTGAACTTGGTCGCACACTGGAGGAGGCAGGTGCCGAGACGCTGTTCCCGTCGCTTGCAGGGCAGCAGTTGTCATCTTCCATGCCGCGCGGCCTCGGTCAGATCACTGCGGGCGGCAGCGCCATGTCCGCAATCCCGACAGGCGGCGCGTCCCTTGTGGCTCTCCCGCTTACGTCTCCGAGGGTTGTCGGTGAGGCAGCTTACGCTTTGGGTGAGGGCGCTGGCGCGATGGGTCGTGGGCTTGCTCCGGCGATGGACCGCCTGTCTGCTGTAGCAAATCCGATCACAGACCGCCTCCCTGCGCTTGTTGAGAAGTATCTTGAGTATCAGACGCCCATCACGGCAGCGACCGCAGCCGCGCAGGGCCTTGAGGGCGCGCGGAAGGCACCAGAAGCCGTTGAACTACCCCCGGTAGGTGCGTCGTTCTCTTCGGATCAAGGGGTCGCGACAAGCGCGCCGTCCCCCGCAAAGATCAACCTCGGCACTAAGGGCCGCTACGACCCTGTGACCGACACGTTTATCTTGGAGGACGGCACTCGCGTCCGGCCAGACGGCACCGTCGTTGAGCCTGCCGCCATGTATCGTGGCGGCCTGATGGACCTTGCAAGGAAGTATCGCTGATGGCCGGTAGCCTGTCCGTTCGCAAGAAGAACGCCGCAGCAGCAAAAAAGCGCCGCTTTGAGGTAGAGCAGGCAGCACTGCGCCAGAACCAATCTCGGGCTGGCGAGAACATGAGCGCGCTGGGCAGCGGTATTGCGTCGATCCCGCGCCGCGTCGTCAACTACATCAAGACGTCCACACCATCTGGCGTCCTGCAAGACGTCAAGGACATCGCCAGTTCCACCTACAACGCGGCGGCGGAAGACCCCGGCCAGTTCGCTGCTGACGCGATCTTCTCTCCGCTTGCCGCTATTCGGGACTTCGGCGACGTCCGCGCTATGGCGCGCAAGCTGCGGGAGCAGGGCCGCAACGCTGAAGCTGAGAAGCTTGAGGCGATGGCGGGCGTCTCTGTCCTGTCGGCCATCCCAATTGTAGGCAAAGTTGCTGGGACGGCTGTTCGTGACGCCGAGCAAGCGGCGCTGCGTGGCGCGGTACGTGGGGCCGAGCGGGAAGCGGTGCGTGATGCAGCCAAAGTCGCCGTGAAGGAGGCTGGAAAGGTTGTTGATGAGACAAAGCCCTCACGCCCCATTCAGCGTTTTGCTACAGCACGCTCGGGTCCGAGCAGCGAACAAGCGCCTCTGGCCCAAGTGCGGACGCCTTTGAGGGAAACAGCCCCTACATTGCCTTCCGACGTTTCTGGTTCATTCGATGCCAGCCAAAACGTGCCGATGACGTACAAGGGTCTCCAGCCTTGGGAACTGACCAGCAATCAGGTTGCCGATCTTGGCGACGCACTGGGCGTCGAAAATCTCGGGCCGTTAAACGAACCCGTGTCGTTCCCTTACGAAGGTGAAGGCGGCGCTCGTTTTGAGATACCCGGCGGTCTTGAGGGTAAATTCACCTACGAAGACATGGCCAAGATGAAGGCTTCAGGCATTGATCCTTCAAAGATCAACCCCGATCTGCACCGGGCCATTCAACGGAAATTGATGCTGTCTATGGACGAGCCGCAAGGCTTGTCGGACGCAAAGGTGCTTTCCGGCCTGACCTTTGGTTACACGTCGCCGAACAACCCCCTGACGCCAAACCAGCTTGCGACATCTCGTCTTCGCATGAATTCAATGGAAGATTTGGACCGGCTGGTAAATTCACGTCCTTGGCAACTTACGGAACCCGTAACGAAGGATCAGCGCGAAGCGTTCAGCGAGGACTTCGCCAACCGCATGGGCTTGGGTGCTGCTTCAAAGGGCGGCCTTGGTGTTCGCGGCAGCGTTGACTATTCCGGCTACACTGACCTTCTCGACATGTTTCACCGTGATCCGGCCTTCTTTCACCGGAAGGAAGGCGAAGACTGGACCGCGTTTGTCGAACGTATGGCAACGCAGGTTCCGGGGCTGTCGAACAAGACAGGTTCGTTTGGTGTCGCGTGGCAGCCAAATGCTGGCGTGTCTGCAATCGACCGGCACATGGCCAACAGGTACATGGACACGATCTTGGCCGATCCAGCGAAAAGGGACGCCTTTGAGAAGCGTGCCTTGAACCTTGCCGCAACTCGTGCAGCTAAGGAAGGCAAAGAAGCACCTACGGCCTTTGGTGATTTGAACAAGGGCCTCGTGCAAGAACTGCTTCTCGCCGAAGTGGGCAACTCGCCTTCGCCAAAATTCCGCATGAAGTCAGGTGAGGTGAACCCAGCCGTGCCTGATTACCTTGCCGGTGTTGACTGGATTTCTGAACCACAAAAAGCAGAACTGATGGGGCAGACCTACAAAGACGTGGTCGCCGCAAACGAAGCCGCGATGGCGGGATCAGGATTACACCTGTTCGGCAACCAGTGGAATATCTGGGACCGTATCCGCCAGCGCCTTGAGCCGCACGAAAATATGTTCCCCGGTCTTGAGAATATACCAAGGCTCAGTGTTGAACAAATGCGCGTCATCGACGCAGCCCACGGATTGAGCGGCCACAAAAATTACAGCAAAGACAGCGAGTTCAGGCTTCAGCCAACGAAGGCGGGGGATTACAAGAAGTTTCGCTACTTCGCGGAAGGTGGCCTTGCTGTAAAGAAGCGTGACGAGGCTCTCGCTGTCCGTGGATAAAGCCGGTCAATAGGCACGACGAAAACCAGAGGCTGACTTCATGCAAGTCAGCCTCATCTTTCACCGCCATAAACGCTTCTGCCCAGACGTTCGCATCAAGACATTCGTCCTCCCTCAGACGTTCCCTCTCGGCCTTCACTTCTTCGCTCTCTCAATGATGCGGTTGCCGAAGAAGACGATCTTCTCGCCGTCGTACACCGCGCTGTCCTGCCCCGGCTTGCCGCGCCCCTGACGCAGCGCGGCCACACGCCACGCCGCCTTGAAGGCGTTGGCGACGTCATACTCCATGCCGAGCGCCTCAATGATGTCGTTACACTCCGCCGTGTACGGCTCCCCGCCAGACGTCGGCTTGCTGACATCGACCTTGTAATAGTCCGCCGATCCGCCTGTCAGGGGCTTGGCCGTAACCCCGTTAGACCAACCACGCACGGTGCAGGGCACGCAGGCATCAGCCTGTATGCCGTGTTTGCAAAAGCCGTTGCTCATTTCTTCCTCCGTTTAAGTGCTTCCAACAATACCTCTTGGACCGTCTTCTTCGATTGCAGGCGCTCAAAAACCATCTCATCGACAGTGTCACGCGCCATGATATAATGCACAAAGACAGGGCGGTCGAAACCTGCCTGCTTCTGGCGCATTGGGCCAATGCGCTCAATGATCTGCATATGGTTCTCAAGGCTCCAATCTAAGCCGAAGAAGGCGATTATGTTTCCCCCGTACTGGAGCGAGATGCCGTGGCCTGCCGATGCAGGGTGAGCGAAAAGTAGCCCAATTTCCCCTGCGTTCCACTGACGGATCGTGTCAGGAACAGCGTCCAGCACCCTGCCTTTAGGGTAACGCTTTTGTAACCGGGCCAAGTCGTGCTTGAAATTGTAGGCCACCAATACCGGAGCGCCGTTAGCCTCCTCGATGATGCTATCCAGTGCCTCCAGCTTTGCATCGTGAACCTCTTCCCAGTTGCGTTCGTCGTCAACGTATATGGCTCCGTTGGCGATCTGCAAGCATTTTGATGTCCGCACCGCCGCATTAGCCGCCTCAACGCCGTCTTCGCCGATCTGCGCGAACATCTCGGTCTCCATGTCGTTATACGTGCTGCGCGCGGCGCGGGGCAGGTCGACGTAGATCGGGTTGTGGATAGGCTCGTCCACCTGCAAGCCCGTCACGGTCAGGCAGATGTCCTTCAGGGCCACCTCAATGTCCTTCTGGGCGGTCGGCAGCGGGTGGATGCTGAAGCCGTCGTAGCCCTTGCGGAACCACGCCTGCTCAAAGGCGCTGAACGTCTTGCCCAGCCGCACGCCCTTGTCGAGGAACCACGTCTGCCCCCACAGGTCTTTCAGCCCGTTGGACGACGGCGTGCCGGTCAGGCCGATGAAGCGCGTCACACCTGTGTGGGCGTGCGCCCCGAGTGCCCGCGCCCGCTTGCTGCCCTGCCGCAACCGAAAGGACTTCAGGCGGGTGAACTCGTCCGCAACGACCGTCTTGAACGGCCAGTCGCCGCCAAGCGCCTGCGTCAGCCAGACGAGGTTGTCGTAGTTCATCGTGTAGATGTCCGCCGGAGTGTCAAGCGCCGCCTTACGCTCCTTGGCGCTGCCACAGATCGTGCTGACGCGCAGGTGCTTGAGGTGGTCCCACTTCGCGACCTCATCCGGCCACGTTGACCGTGCAACGCGCAGAGGGGCCAGCACGAGGATCGGGAAGACGTCCTCGACCAGAGACAGGTTGTCCAGCGCCGTCAGGGTGCTGACGGTCTTGCCGCCCCCCATCGGCATCCAGAGCGCGCAGCGGGGCACGTCGTACAGGAAGCGCATGGCCTCCTGCTGGTAGCCGTGGGGGGTGAAGGCTTTGGTCACTGGCGCACTTTCCTTACGATCTCGTCGATGTCCTCGTTCGACCGCGCGATGAAGACCGGAACGCCTGCCTCGTCCATGCGCTCGATCTCGCGCGTCTGTAGCTTGCTCAGGCGGTCGCCATCGGCCTTGATCTCGATGAAGGCGGCTCGGGGCCACGTCCACCACACAAAGCAGTCTGGGCAGCCGCTGCGGCCCTCCCAGCGCACCTTGCGGTACTGACCGCCGCTCTTCTGCACGACGTGCTTGAGGTGGTCCTGTAGGCGTCCTGCGGGGGTCACTTAGCAAAAGGTCCGTGTGCCTCTTGAGCCGCACGTTTGTACGCTTTGGCGGCATCCTCCACGTTGTCGTAGTGGCCGAGGAAAACGGTCTTCTTATTCAGCATCATCTGTGCGCGCCATTTCCCTCGCGGTTTGTCCCAGTATGCGCCCTTGTGGCCTGACGTGTTGTTTTTGTTTGCGCCACGGTTATACGAATTTTGCGCGTTACTAGCTTCGCGTAAGTTGGCGATCCGGTTGTCGGACGGGTCACCGTTTATGTGGTCGATCTGTTGTTCCGGCCACTGTCCTGTTTCAAAAAGCCATGCAAGACGGTGGGCCTTCAGTAAACGGTACGACAGCGCAATGTTGATGCGCCCGTTACAACCACGGGTGCCAGCTTTTGTCTTGGCGTATTTTCCGTTCCACGACCTAGCAGCCCGCACCGTTGCAAAATGGTCTTCGGGCCGATGAAGCCAGTAAAAGTCGCCAGTGTCTCGTTCGTAACGCAAACACGTTTGTAAGAACTCTAGGTCCACCGTCAGTCCTTTTTATACCTGTAACTTTCAAAACCCGCCGCAGCGAGGGGAAGACCCAACGTCCACGAAAGATTTGCGGACATTAACACGGAAAGATGCTCGGCGCTATAGGTATCGTTGTCGGGCACGTCGCAGATCATTTCGTCATGTACGTGCAAGCATATGTCATACCCAGCAGCTTTAGCCGAAACAAGACCAGAAGCAAAAACATCCCTAGCAGTTGCTTGCACTATGTTCTCAACAATTTTTCCATAATATGTCTCAAGTGTTTCCCACTTACGTGTATACTGATTAGTTCCGTCGTAAAGAATGTTTCCATCTTCTATTCTAGCGTTGGGGTAAGACAAGTACCGCCCTGACCTGAGTTTTACACGAAGCCATCCGTCCTTTACGTCAAAAAACATACCGCGCACTTCAAACATATCATGCGGATTGCGGATGGCCGCCTTTGCTGCGCTTTCCACGTCGTGCCAAAACGCGACGGTCTTCTTGTGCGCCTTGCGCCAAGCTTGAACCAAAACGTGTATCTCGTCGTCAGTCATGGCGTTGACCGCAGAGCCGCCCATTTTCCGGTAAGCGCCCACTGACCCCCCAAATCCACAAGCGAGTTCCATCGTTTTCCCGTACTGACGCATGGACCCGTCTCCGTTCTTCTTGTTGTCTACAACGATTTGCGGATCGACATTGAACGCTTTGGCATAAGCAACAACATAGAGATCGTGGCCGGTCCCCGCGTCAAACGCTTTGAAAGCATCTACTTTCCAGTCTTCACCGGCCAGCCATGCCAGCACGCGGCCTTCAATGTTAGACAAGTCGGCGATAACCAACTTGTTTCCGGGCGACGGGATGAGGCACCCACGCACCGCAGAAGAACAAAGTTCGGTTACGTTGTCGAACAGCAAGTCTTCGCAGTCCAACTTCATAGCTTTGATGCCAGCCTCAATAGCAGCGTCATCCAAGGTCGGGCGCGGAAGGTTTTGTGGTTGAAACAAGCGGCCACCCCACCTTCCGGTCCTTGACGCGCCACAAAACTGAAGCGTACCGCGCAAGCGACCGTCCGACGACGTGGCGTCGAGCAGTACCTTGTACTTTGCGGGTGATGTAGCCGAAGCCTGTTGCCTAATCTCAAGCAACTCGCGCACCTCTGGGTCAAGGTCACCCTTCAGGAGTGTCTCAACGGTAGCTTTGGTCAAATCCTCCGGCTCAAAAAAGTGCATACGGCGAAGGTAGTTTACCACAGCGTTGCGTTGAGTCGCGGACTTGACCATCCCGCCCGTTAGGTCGGCTACACGAGCGGCCAGAGTTCCCGAAGTTCGTTGAAAAGCTCGTAATGCTGATCGGGCGAGTTCAAGGTCGCAATTGGTGCCAAGGTCATTAACTCCTTGGTCGATCCGCCAAAGCTGCCGCTCACTGAGACTATTATTCCAAGACGGCATTCGTCCATGTACGTCTCGCATTGCGTCCACATCGAGGCGGGCGTACTCGATGAACTCGGCCCATTCGGTGGGGTGGCTGTCACGGTTGGCCCTCCTCAGTTTCATGTTCTTTGGTCGTGGCTTGGTGAACAACTGTATCAGCTTTTTGCCTGCTTTGTCTTTAGCTTTATCGCTCGGAACCCCAAGAACGTCACAAAGTACCCCCAAAGACCCCGGCAGGCTGTGTGAGAGCGCCTGAACCATCGTGTCGTGGACCTTTTCAACAGGCACGTTTACGCCGCAGTGACGCAGCACGGTGCGGTCGAAGGCGCTGTTGTGGATGACGACCTTGTCGGCGTGATCAGACATCTCTTGCAGCGCCTCGCGCCAATCAGGGATGTCCTGCGTGTCCCAGACCTCAACGGTCTCTTTGTTCCACGCCCAAGCGATCAGCAGCACCTCCGCCTCTTCGGCGTAGCGGTGCGTGCCGTGCGTGATCGGCACGGGGCTAAATGTTTCGGTATCAAGATATAGTGTTGTCATGATCGGTGTCCCTCCGTTCTGGTGGATCGTGCCGCGCGAGTTATCAGCAACAGGAGGGACATCCCGATGCGCGGCACGACCCGCCAGAAAGGAGGGTGCGGTGGCTGCTTCCAACCGACGCCGAAGCGTCCAACCACCGCACCCTTATATTAACACTAGACTAGGTCAAGGCCAATAGCTGAAGCGTATACGTCGATCAGCGACTGCTGTTCCTTGCGCTTGTCGGTGTCCATCGCCCGGAGCCGGACGATCTGGCGCATGATCTTCGGATCATAGCCGCGAGATTTCGCCTCAGTGTAGATGTCGCGGATGTCCTCCGCGATACCCTTCTTCTCCTCCTCCATGCGCTCGATGCGCTCAAAGAGAAGCTTCAGTTCGTCACCCGCAACGAGGTTGTGGCCGATCTGTGACATTAGAACAGGTCTGCCGCGTCAACCGCGAACGCCGCAAACTCATCCGCCGATGCCGGTGTCCCGCCGCCGAAGTTCTCGCCGTCATTGGCAAACATGACGCCGCGCAGGGTGCAGTTGACGCGCTGGCCCCACTTGTTGTCCTGCGGCCAGATGTCCACCGACGCGTTGACGTAGCAGCCCGAGTAGATCAGGCGCGCGATCTCGGCCTTGTCGGTGACCTCTTCGCCCATGCGGTTGATGATGGTCGGCTGCGTGCTGGCGTTGCGGGCAGACAGGTAGTGCTTGCCTTCAAAGCCCGCATAGGGCTGGCGCGTCTTCTTGTTGCGGTATTCGGCTTCGGTGTAGCAGACCTTCTTGTCTTCGGTCAGGTCTTTGAGGACGTCCTGCGCCTCGTCTTTCCACTTTTCCTTGGCCGCTTCAAGGATGGCGTCCTTGATCTGCTTGGCGTGCTCCCCCTTCGGGTCCACGATCAGCTTGGCTCCGTAGGCTGGTTCGCCTTCACCGAACGCCTGTGGGGCGGCCAGAGCAGGGAAAGCAATACGGATGTTCTTGAGCATAATTTGCATCTATCAGTCCTCAGTTTGCAGTTAAGTCACGGAAGTCTTCCATGACGGGTTTGATGTCCAGTGCTGGACGTTTATCCGTGACAGGTGCCACAGATGGCTTGCCGTCGGCGCGGGTGATCTGCTCTTGCAGGCTGGCCCACCGCTTCGGGTTTTCCTTGAAAAGCTTCTCGGCCTTGGTCGGGCTGATCAGCTTGAAGTCGTATGCCTGATCGTCCCGCAGGCGATAGGTCTTCTTGAAGATGTCCTCAACCGCCTGTGGGTCTTTCCAGTCACGGTTGCCGAGGCGTCCCTCAACCAGCTTGTAGCCAGTGACAGGTTGCCCCGCAAGTAGGCGGCGCTCTGTTTCTGCGCGGACTGACTTGCACCACTGCTCAATTAGTTCGACCTTGGACATTGCCACAGGCAGGTAATTGTCGCTCGTTTCCATGTTGATCTCCTGCGGGATAAGGTCGGCAAAGTCCGACAGCGGCGACGCTGAGACGGTCTCAACGACTTCCGCCTTCAGGGCGGGGCACGTCGCCTTGGCGCGGCAGAACTTGCACTGCTTCTCGCCGGGGGTGAAGAAGCCGTCTGACAAGTCGTCGCCTGCCGTCAGGTCGAGGCTCTGCGCCAGACGGACGTGATTGGCCGCGCCGTTCACGTCGTAGCCGAACTTGAGCAATTCCTCCAGCGGCAGCACGAACTCGCTGACGTGGTTCAGGCGCGGCTGGTGGATGACCATCGTGATCGTGTCGAAATCGTCAACCATATCGTAGTCGTGAAGTGCGCCGAGGGCATACATCATAAGCTGCGGGTTGTTGATGGCATCGACCTTGACGCCCATGCCGTATTTCAGGTCGATCACGACGATCTCGTTGCCCTTCAGGATGATTGCGTCGGCGGTGCCAGTCGCGCCTTCCTCGCCGGTCAGGTGGCCGATGCTGACCTGCCGCTCGACCAAGAGCGTGCCGCCCTCGGCATACTCGCGGACGAGCGACATATAGTCGGCGACGTGACCCACCATGTCCTGCCCGACGGTGAAGTCGAAGCCGTCCACGGTGTGCTTGGTGCCGAGATACGTGGACGGGTAGACGTTGCCGATTAGGCACTCTGACGCGATGGTGTGGGCCAGCGTGCCCTCGGCAGCAGCGCGGCTGCTGCTGTCGGGGTATTCGGCCTCCAGAACGACGCTGCCCGGACAGGCCATCCAGCGGTGTGCCCCAGAGGGGCTGAGTTTGGCGTGCGCGCTCATTATGCCAGTGCCTCAAGCATTACCGCGACCAGTTCCGGCGCGCGCTCTGGCGAGACCTGAGACGCCTTGGCGATGCCGAAGCGTTCGAGGATTTCGGCCATGAACGGCTTGCTGCGCTTGTCGACGACCTTGAGCACAAGGTCGCGCAGGTATGTTGGGTCGATCTCAGGCGCGGCTGGCTCTTCTGGCTCACCAGTAGTCGGGGCTTCCGGCTCCGGCCCAGACGGTGCAGTCGGAGATGCTTCCGTCGCCCCAGAGGAGGCAGCTTCCGACGGGGCGTTTCCCACGGTCGGCTCAAAGACAATCTCTTCCCGCAGTTCGGGCATGATCGCCTCAAGTTCTGCGGCAAGTTTCGCCTTTAGCTTCTGAGGTGCGTCCGTTGGCTCCCACCAAGTAGTGGCACCGTTGTGTAGGCTCTTGCCAATGGCGATCAGCTTGTCCGCGACTTCGGGGATGCTGTTGCCGGTAACTTCGATCTTAATCACTTTGCTGTCTCCTTCAGGTGTTTGATTTCTACCGCCATAGCGGCAATGATCTGTTCGTTCTTAGCGATCTCCATGCGGAGTTCGTAGACCTTGTCGTCAAGCTGGTTGGCGTCGATCTCAAAGTTCTTGGCGCGATCTTTGAGTTCTTCGACGTTCGCCTCATGCTCGGCGGTGATGTCCTCCAGACGTTCGCCAAGGACGACGGCCAGTTCGGCGGAGGGGCGATAGGCGGCCTCGTTAATGAGTTCGCTGTCTTCGCACATACGGTAGGTGTTGCGGTCCATATCAAAAGTTCCACGGTTTAGCGTTGTTGGCGGCGGCCACCTTGCGGGCTTCGACCTTGCCGGACACGGAGAAGTTGGCGATCTCGGTGCGGCGACCGTTCTCGATCTTCGTGATCCAGACCATGCCGGAAATGCGCTTGGTGGGTGCGGTGTATTCTGCTGCGATAGTCATTGGGTGTCCCTCCCGTTGGTTGCTGACGATCCTGATATAAGGTGCAATTCAGCGATTGCAACCCCCTATATGCAAAAAATTACATTTCCGTTCTTCACTTCCAGAAGCGGCGGGTTGCGCTTGGTCAGCGACTGCAACGCGCGTTCCAGATCGCGGCGGCGCAGGTCGCGCTTCGGCGGCTCGGGCTTCGTCATGGCGGCGAAGCACTTGTCGAACAGTTGGCTGTACGGCGCACCCTCGATACCGAGATACTCGCTCTCAATGATCTCGAGCACATGGCGCTCGTTCGGCCCGAAGCGTTGAGCCTTCGGCCCCTTCGGCTCAATGACCTGCACTGGCACGTCAGCCTCGACAGCCACGCAGCTTGTGATCGGGTCGCCGTCGCGGTCCAGCCCGACAGTCACCGTCTCCAGACGGAAGCCCCACTTCAGGCCGTCGTCGCCGTCCTTCATCTTGGTGATGCGGATTTCGCGGCTGCCGTTCTCGTGCTTTACGACCTCGATCTCGGCGTCAGCCGCTGCGCGCTTCCCAGACCAGCCACGAACGCCTTTTGAGGCGTCCTTGCCGCTGTGGTCCACCATGATCAGCGCAGCGCCTGTGGCGTCGTGCAAGGCGCGTGCATTGGCCAGCGCCAGACCGACGTCCTCGGAACTGTTCTCATTCGCCCCCGGCGTCACCTGCGCCATCGTGTCAACGATGATCGCGTCTGCGCCACCGGCAGCGGCGATGGCCGCAGCCAGTTCCGTCACGTCCTCGCTCAGGAGGAAGTTCGGCGGCACGGTCAGCAGGCCAATATCGACTTCGTTGGGGTCGATGTTGTGGTAGTCGCAAGTTGCCTTCAGGCGCTTGCTCATACCCTTGCCGCCCTCGGCGGCGATGATCATGACGCGGCCCTTGCGCGTGCGGTTGCCGCGCCACGAGACGCCGCGCGCAATGGCGAACGCCATGTCGATGGCCACGAACGTCTTGCCTGAGCCTGACGCGCCGTAGATCACGATCAGGCCCGCGTCTGGCAGCACGTTCTTGATCAGCCAGTCACCCGGCTCCAGAGCGATGCTGACGGTCAGGGACGTGATCGGGAAGCGTCCGGCATAGTCTGCCGGTGTGGACATTCCAGAGCCGCTGGGTGTGGCCGCAACCGCGTCCATGACAGCCCGCAGGCTGTCGGCAGTTGCGGCCACAGTAGGGCGGCTGATGGATGCCCCCGCATCCTTCGCCATCCTAATCACAGACGCCATTGTCACCTGACGCTGACCGATACCCTTGCGGCGCTCGAAGCTGTCCCACTGCGTCCGCAGGCTCTCCTCGCTGGGGTATTTCGATCCGTTGCTCGACCAGTCGTTCCAGATGTCGAAGCCGGTATCGTCGCCGCTGCACTCGTGATGCAGGGCCATGCCGACCTTGACCCAGTCCTCACGTCCGATGTCTGGATCGAGCGCATTGACCATGTCTTCCATCTGCTGCGGCGTCAGGCCCAGCTTAGGTTCGCGGCCTGCCATAAAGTCGTCGGGGTCGAACGTGACGTTGCGGCTGCCCTTAAAGCGGCTTTCGCACATCGGCGCAACGATGCTGTCCAGATCGGCGATCTTGTTCTCAAGGTCGAGGAACTCGGTATACGGCATCGGGTTGCCGGTGAAGGTCACGAAGCCGGTGCTGCTGAACGTCTCGAAGCCGTATTGGTCGCCAACGGTCGGCGACTTGTTGTTGCCGTAGGTGCCACGCACGAAGGCGCGGATGCCTTTGCCGCTCGGGCTGAACTCGGCGTAAGTCTGACTGGCAATGGCCGTCACCTCGTCCGGCAGCCTGCCGTCCGCGTCAACGCAGTTGTCGAAGTCGAGGGCGGTGATCCCGAACTCTGGCATCAACGCCAGACCGACGCCGTCGAAGCCGCGTATACTGGATGCGTGACGCGCGGCGGCGAATGACGTCAGGTTGCCTCGGTCAGAGACTGACCCCTGCTTGCCGTGGCGCTTGCCGCCCTTGGCGTAATACGGCACCTTGAGAGGCTTGCCCTTGGGATTGTCTGGGTCGGTCTCAAAACGCCAGATCAGCCAGCCCTGAAGGTTCCGCAGTTCGGCGGGAGCCTCAATGGTCTGGTTCTCTGGTGCGATTGGCTGCACGTTGTCCATGACACTTAGTTCGATACGGGCTTGATGAAGACCGCGACCAGTTCAGGCTTGAGCAGTTGCGTGCGGGGGACACCGTATTCGGTTTCGATCTGCAACGCACGCTGCATCGGCACCCAGCCGCGCTTCGCCCATGTGTATATGGCTTGGTGAGTTACGCCCAAATTGTGAGCCAGCGCGCACGCGCCTCCGGCCAAGTCGATGGCCAGCTTGATGCCCGTCATTTTAGTCTCCGATGCTGATAGGGGGCTGGATGTTAGCCCAGCCCCCAAGTTGGTGCAAGATGTCACGCGGCAATCTTTTTGCCAGTGCGCGCCTCGACGGCGTGGCGAAGCATGGAGGGTGTGAAGCCCCACACCTTCATCTCGATGCTGTAGCGTTTGACGATGGCTTTGACGTCGTTGTCGGCCTCAACAAGCTGCTGGGCGATGCGGTCGCGCTTGGCCAGAGCCTTGCGCGCGTCGGCGATGATGTTGTCCACGTCGGTCATGTTACTCTCCTTCTTCAAACGTGGTGACAATGGCGTAGATGCTGAAAAGCAAGATACCGGCGAAGGCCATTTCGGCGAGGGCGTGCATCACTTCGCCTCCAGCATATTGGCGTATTCCTCAAGGCGCTCGATGACACCGGGAATGTCGGCGAGGTTAAGGAGCGTGCCCTCCAAGAAGCCCGCGTCGTAGCTGTAGCCGAACTGGTGGTTGGGGTTGCGCTCGGCGAGGATCGCCTTGATGAGGTCAGAAGCTTTCTGTTGGTTGCTCATGGCTCAGTGCTCCGTGCCGAAGCTGAAGGTCGCGCCGCTGATCTCGGCCATTTTGACGATGGCGAGGGCGATTGCTTCGTCAACTTCAATGATCTCGGTGGTGCTGGCCTCTATGATGTTGGCCGCCTCGCGCAGGATTTCCGCCAAAACGGTGTTGGTGGCGGTGATGATCTTGGTGTTCATTTCATGTGTCCCTTCGTTGCTAAGAAGTCCGCAATACACCAGTCGGTTGCAGACGCAAGAACTATTTTACGGCATGATGATCGACGACCGCTTCTTGGGTGCCACGCCGCGATGCAGGTCGCCTTGGATGTTCTCGATGATGCCGCCGACGAAGCCGGATGCGAAGCGCAGGGTCGTGATGTCCTCGCCCGGTTGCGCGCCGCTCAGGACGATGTCGATACCCTGCTGCATCCCTGCCAGCATCTCGATGATGGCGGCCTTCTCGGCCTCTACGGGGTCTTGTTCTTCAGTCACTTGGTGTCTCCTCAAAATACTGAAATGAAGTCATCGACAAGCTGGATGCGCTCACCGATCCAGCGCATGACCGGCACGGCCATGCTGTTGCCCAGAGCCTTGTAGCGTGGCCCATCCGGGCAGTCCTCCGCACCCTTCTTGCGCCACGGTATGGCCGTGAAGTTGTCAGGGAAGCCTTGCAGCCGTTCGCACTCTACGGGTGTCAGGCGGCGGACGTCAGGTCGCTGCTGTCTTGAAATAAGCGCCTCGCATCCGTGTCCGTTGTCGGCTCCTGACTGGAGGATGGGACTGCTGATGTCGTCCTCGACGTAACTTCCGATGCCACCACAAGCGTGAGTGCTGACATCAGCCGCACCGGCAACTTCTTGCCGCGCTTGTCGGCGCGGCGCAGGATGCCCTGACATGCTGTGGCGCTCAAAGAGAACCGCTGCGGCAGGACGCCAGTCTCCAAGGTATCCGACAACGAACACACGACGGCGGCGCTGGGCCACTCCGAAGTACTGAGCGTCAAGCACTCGGTAGGCGAGACCATACCCGAGGTCTTCCAGCGCCCCAAGGATGGAACCAAAGTCCCGTCCTCCGTTTGATGACAGGACACCGGGGACATTTTCCCAGACAATCCAGCGAGGTTGCTCCCGTTGAGCAAGGCGGCAAAACTCGAGGGCAAGGTTACCACGGTCGTCATCCAAGCCGCCTCGCAATCCTGCAACGCTGAAGGACTGGCAGGGTGTTCCGCCGACGAGGAGGTCGATTGTTCCATATTCATTCTCCTTAATGGTGGTGAAGTCTCCGTGCAGAGGCACGTCGGGGTAGTGGTGCTGAAGCACGGCGCAGGGAAACTTCTCGATCTCTGAGAAGAACGCAGGCTGCCAGCCCATGTGGTGCCATGCGGCTGTCGCAGCCTCAATGCCGCTGCACACTGATCCGTAGCGTATGGTCATTTGGTTTAACCCCACAAGACGTTGCGAGGGGCTGCGCGTGGCCGCCGCACGTCGTCCGTGATGTCGTGTGCATACTTGACGGCGTCGATCTGCTGCTCGGTCGTCATCGGGCCGTGCAGCTTGCCAGACCGCAGCAGCGCAGCGCAGAGCGCCTTGGAGCCTTTGACGAGGTCCGCAAAGTAGCGGACGGACGTCGGGTCGATCACGTTGCGGTTTTCCGGCGTGACTTCCGTCA
>Ga0114980_10001064_pt1 | contig 19618 bp, 16 predicted proteins | sample S_140806_EF_Meta_FD_87018 | JGI IMG/M metagenome (GOLD analysis project Ga0114980, IMG submission 87018) | Freshwater microbial communities from Lake Simoncouche, Canada to study carbon cycling - S_140806_EF_MetaG | ecosystem: Environmental > Aquatic > Freshwater > Lake | place: Lake...
CCCTAATGCCACAGCTTGGAGCAGCACCAGTTGGCAAGCCGGAGCAGTTCTTGGACCATTATTAGGTGGTATTTGCATTGGCTTAATGAGCTATTACTATAGTTTATTGTGTGTAATTATCTTTCAATTATTTGGCTTGTATTGTATGCTCAAAATTCCTAAACAAGCAATTGTAAAGAAAACTAAAGAACCTATTTTAAAAAGCTTAAGAGAAGGACTTCATTTTGTATTTACAAATCAGGTTTTATTAGCTGCTTTATCACTCGATATGTTTGCTGTTTTATTTGGCGGAGCGGTAGCTTTACTTCCCGTATATGCAGATAAGATACTTCATGTAGGCGAAATGGGTTTTGGATGGCTCAGAGCAGCACCCGGAATTGGAGCTATGATTACCTTATTAGCACTGTCTGTTATCCCATTAGAAACAAAACCGGGCATTAAAATGTATCTCTGTATTGCCGGCTTTGGTATAACCACCATATTATTTGGACTTTCTACCAATTTCTATTTTTCCTTATGCTTATTGATGCTGGGCGGTATCTGCGATGCTATAAGTGTTGTTATTAGAGGAACGATTTTACAATTGCAAACACCTGATGATATGCGAGGAAGAATATCTGCTGTCAATACCATATTCATCACTTCTAGCAATGAATTAGGCGCTATGGAGAGCGGACTAACCGCTAAATGGATGGGAACGGTTCCGGCTGTAGTATTTGGCGGCATTATGACCCTAGGGGTTGTTGCCATTAGCTATTTTAAAGCCCCTAAATTAAAAACCTTGGATTTTAAAAATACGGCAATAGATACCTAATTTTTTTAAAATCATTACTTAAAAGATATACTTTAATACAAATCAATATCATATAGCACTACCACTTCCTTGTCATTTTTTGCAAGGAGCGTATTATTTTTTACTTCAAATGCTGTGAACTGCTCTTGCAATGCAGCAGCTAATTGCAGTCGTCGTTCCTCATCTTGCACTTCCATGCGCTCTTCTTCATCGGATAGTGTTGCTACAAAATCATTAAAAGCCTGATTGGCACTCACCGCAGCATCAATAGTACTTTTTGTCGCTTGCAACCACGGAGATGCATTGCCCAATTCGAAATCGAAAAGCATATCTAACAATGTTTCACTATCGGAAAATTCTAGGTTTTGTATATACATAATGGTGATTGAATGTTAAAAGTACAAAAGCTATACTAAAAAACGGATGAAAATTCATCCGTTTTTTTATTTACTTCGTATCGTTTCTAAACACAATGAGATGATCAAATACATCTATAAGTAATTGCTTAGATTTATCAATATCACCGGCAATAATTTTCTTACTCAACTCGTTAATAATATCTTTCTGAATTATTCTTTTTAGCGGTCTTGCTCCATATTGTGGATCAAATCCTCGCTCTGCTAAGTAATCAATAGCATAATCGGTAAAAGAAATATTAATTTGTTGTGCCGCTAATTGCTGTATTAAATGCTGTAGTTGAATTTTAATAATAGATCGTATCTCTTTCTTAAGTAAAGGATGAAACATAATAATATCGTCTATTCTATTTAAAAATTCTGGTCGCATAGCTTGTTTTAATAATTGCATCACCTCTTCTTTGGTTTGATCAATAATAGCTGCTATATTTTTTTCATCAACATCTGCAAAGCGCTCTTGAATGATTGAAGAGCCCATATTACTGGTCATTATGATTACCGTATTTTTAAAATTCACTACTCTACCTTTATTATCCGTTAAGCGACCATCATCTAAAACTTGTAATAGCACATTAAATGTATCGGGATGTGCCTTCTCTATCTCATCTAAGAGAATAACGGAATATGGTTTTCTTCTCACTGCTTCTGTCAACTGACCACCCTCTTCATAACCCACATAACCCGGAGGAGCACCAACCAACCTACTCACACTATGTTTTTCTTGATATTCACTCATGTCTATTCTCGTCATCATCGATTCATCATCAAACAAAACTTCTGCTAGTGCTTTTGCTAATTCTGTTTTACCTACACCGGTAGTGCCAATAAAAATAAAGGAACCAATGGGCTTTCTTGGATCTTGCAAGCCTGCTCTCCCTCTACGGATAGCATCGGCTACCGCTGTTATAGCTTCTTCTTGACCAACTACTCGTTTATGTAATTCTTCCTCTAAAAGTAATAGCTTATCTCGATCGCTCTGCAGCATTCGTTGCACCGGAATACCTGTTGCTTTAGCAATTAATTCTGCAATATCATCCGCATCAATTTCTTCTTTCAATAAACGTTTATGATGACTATCCATTTCCTGCAAATCGTCATTTAGCTTAGCTATAATCGTTTCTTGTTCTTTGAGTTTACCGTAGCGAATCTCTGCCACCAAACCATAATCACCATCGCGCTCTGCTCTATCTGCATCTTGCTTTAATTGTTCAATGGTAGATTTTGCTTTATTGATTTGATCAACCAACGATTTTTCTTCCAGCCATTTTGCTTTTAAGGTATCACGTTCTACATGCAATAAAGAAATTTCTTGTGAAAGTACTTTTAACTTCTCATCATCATGTTCTCTTTTGATTGCCTCGCGCTCAATTTCCAATTGTCTAATTTTACGTTCTAATTCATCTAAAGATTCTGGCATAGAATTGATTTCTAATTTCAATTTTGCTGCACTTTCATCAATTAAATCAATTGCTTTGTCGGGCAAAAAGCGATCACTTATATAGCGTTGCGACAACTCCACAGCGGCTATAATAGCTTCGTCTTTAATACGTACTTTATGGTGCGACTCGTAGCGATCTTTTAATCCTCGTAGAATTGAGATGGCATCTTCGGTATTAGGCTCATCGATTATCACTTTCTGAAATCTTCTTTCTAAGGCTTTATCTTTTTCAAAATACTTTTGATATTCATTTAAAGTGGTTGCACCAATAGCACGCAACTCTCCTCTTGCTAAAGCAGGTTTCAAAATATTTGCAGCATCCATAGCTCCTTCCATGGCGCCCGCACCAATTAAGGTGTGAATCTCATCGATAAAAAGTACAATTTCGCCATTGCTATCACTCACTTCTTTTACCACCGCTTTTAAGCGTTCTTCAAATTCCCCTCTATATTTTGCTCCAGCCATTAGAGAGCCCATATCTAAAGCGTAAATAACTTTAGATTTTAGATTATCGGGTACATCACCGTTGATTATACGATGGGCTAAACCTTCTACAATAGCGGTTTTACCAACACCTGGTTCGCCAACTAAAATAGGATTGTTTTTTGATCGTCTACTTAAAATATGTAAGGTTCTTCTAATCTCATCGTCTCTTCCAATAACAGGATCGAGTTTGTTTTTTTGTGCGGCATCGTTTAAGTTGATTGCGTATCGTTTCAAAGATTGAAACTCTTGACTGCTCGTTGCAGAATCTACACTAGCGCCTTTTCGCAATTCTTTAATAGCCAATGTCAACCCGTTTGCTGTAAGCCCTTGATCTTTTAATAAGGAACTTATAGCATCCTTAATAGATAATAATGCTAATAACAACAATTCGACCGTGATAAATTCATCATTAAATTCTTTCATCAAACTGCCTGCTTTCAATATTACTGAGTTCAAGTCTTTTGATATAGTTGTAGCCGGATCTCCAGAGGTTTGCTTAGGCAATCGGGCTAATTCTTGTTCTAATTTAGCTTGTAAGGAAGGCAGAATGATATTGTTCTTTTTGAGCAAATAAGATATAGGTGCATCCTTATCTTCTAGCATCGCTTTTAGCAAATGCGCCGTTTCTATACTTGGCGATTGAAGATTAAATGCTAATTGCTGCGCTGCTTGTATAAGCTCTTGCGCTTTGATAGTAAAATTGTTTAAATTCATAATTAATAGTTTTAAATCTTATCCTATAGCTATCAAATTAAAGACCAAATAGCTTTTATACCTATTTTGGCATAGTCAAGATGCGTTATCTGACAATAAGTATTGCAATAAATAATCCAACTGCAATTACTGCAGACGACAATAAAAATAACTGAAAAATCGTCAAAGTTAGGCTATCACTTTTAGTGCTATTTGATGGGCACAATTCATCCCATCGATAGCAGCACTTACAATACCCCCAGCATATCCAGCACCTTCTGCACATGGATACAATCCTTTTATCTGAATATGCTCTAACGTATTTTTATCTCTTGGAATTCGAACGGGTGCACTTGTTCTTGATTCTGTTGCAACTAATACCGCATCGTTGGTATAATAACCTTTCATTTTTTTTCCAAAATCTTTCAATGCAATTTTTAAAGCCGCTGCAATTTCTTTTGGTAAGGTATCCTGCAAGGAGCTGCTTACAATACCAGGTAAATAAGAACAGTCAGGCAAGGATGTAGAAACTTTATTAGATGTAAAATCTATCATTCTTTGTGCTGGCGCTTTTAGTAAACCGCCTCCCATTGCAAATGCTTTTTGCTCTATCATTTGCTGATACTGCATACCGGCCAATGGTCCGATAAAACCATAGCGTGCAAAATCTTGCTCATCTACAGTAACTACGGTGCCTGAATTGGCATATGGATTATTTCTTTTGGAGGGCGACCAACCATTTACAACGATTTCCCCTGGCGCTGTAGCGGCTGGAGCAATAATACCACCAGGGCACATACAAAATGAGAAAGCACCTTTTCCGATAGCTTGTGTTACTAAAGAATAACTAGCTGGTGGCAACCAATCTGGTTTTATAGCGCACTTATATTGTGCGGAATCAATAATTGATTGAGGATGCTCTATACGCACACCCAATGCAAAAGGCTTACTTTCAATAGCAATTCCTTTTTTAGCTAACAACGTATAAATATCTCTAGCAGAATGACCCGTAGCTAAAATAAGATGTGTACACGGAATTAATTCTTCTTGATTTACCTCAATACCGGTTAATACATTCTCTTTACAATGAATATCCGTCAATTTAGTATCAAAACGAACTTCTACACCACAAGCTATCAGCTGCTCTCTAATAGCACTTATGATCTTAGGTAATTTATTGGTGCCAATATGAGGATGGGCATCGATTAAAATAGAAGGATCGGCTCCAAAATGCACCAAATACTGCAGCACTTTTCGTACATCTCCCCGCTTCGTACTTCTCGTATATAATTTTCCGTCACTATAGGTGCCGGCGCCACCTTCTCCAAAACAATAGTTTGATTCTGGATTTACTTCCCCTAATTTATTGATGGCCGCCAAATCGCGTCTTCTTGCACGTACTTCTTTGCCTCTTTCTATTATAATTGGCTTTATGCCTTTAGTTACCAATTCAATTGCAGCGAATAATCCGGCCGGACCAGCACCTACAACAATTGCAGTAAATGGAGCATGATGCACCTCTTTCCAAATGGGATTAAAAGGGTCTGATTCTTCAATAGTTTGATCAATATAGGCCTCAATTTGCAAGGCCCATTTAATGATTTTTCCACGCGCATCTAGAGAGCGTCGTAGCAATTTAAATCCGGTTAATTGTTTAATATTAATTTGTAATTGTTGGGCAATGGCAAGTTGCAATGCTTCGTCATTTGTGCAAACCTCTTGAGTAAGGGTTAAGTTAATCGTCTTTATCATAATAATGCTAGGTTTTTATCCTAGAAGAAAATTAATGAAATAGCAAAAGCTCCTTTCGGAGCTTTTTTAATTAAGGATGAAAGTTTTTATAAGTAGCTTTTACGGCGTTCAAATGCTTTATAAACATTGCAACATCGGGATTATAGCTATAGCCCTCTTTTGCTAATAAATGTTCCTCTCCATCAACAAAAAAGTAAATAGGCTGTGTATTGGAATTGTATTTGCTTGCCTGTAAATCAGAGTTGAATTGACCAAGCGTTTCTACGGTAGTGCCTAAAAACTTAGATTCGAATTGTGCTTCTTTTGGAATTTCAACTTGAGTAGCATCACAATAGAGAGAGACAATAATAAAATCTTCTTTAAGCATTTTTAATACAGCTTCATTACTCCATACTTGTGTTTCCATCTTGCGGCAATTCACACAAGTGATACCGGTAAAGTCGAGCATCAAAGGTTTATTCAATTTTTTAGAAACAGCTAAAGCTTCTCGATAATCAAAATAGGTATCTAAACCGAATTTACGAACCGCTTCTGGCTCGTATAATTTCATTTTATCAGCATAGGTATGCACCTCTTTAACGGACTCTTGTGTATTAGAAGCGCCAGAATTTAGAACAAAATCTTGCGTACCCATTGGTGGTACAAAAGCGCCCATACCATTTAATGGAGCACCCCACATGCCGGGCAATAAATAAATTGCAAAGACTAAGGAAGCGATCGCAAACATGGTTCTGGTAACCGTTAAATAAGGCAAATCCCAAGTGTTTTTTGGCAAATCGCTATCGTGCGAAAAACGAATTTTACCCAAAAGATAAAGTGCTAATACAATTGCAATAACTACCCAAATGGCAATAAAAATTTCTCTATCTAACAATCTCCAACCTTTTTGCAAATCTGCATTAGACAAAAACTTGAAGGCCAAGGCCAATTCAATAAAACCAAAGGTAACTTTAACCGCATTTAGCCAACCACCTTGTTTATTTAATGCACTCAATAATTGAGGGAAAATTGCGAATAAAGTAAATGGAAGTGCTAGACCTATTCCATATCCCATAAAACCAAATAATGGACCAATATGAGCACCTTTAGAAATCTCTGAAATCAATCCACCTAAAAATGGAGCTGTGCAAGAGAAAGAAACAATTGCCAAGGTAAGCGCCATAAAGAAAATACCGCTAAAGCTATTCATGTTGGCTTTGCTGTCTGTTAAGGTACTCCATTTAGATGGCAAGCTCAATTCAAAAGCTCCTAAGAAAGAAAAGGCAAAGATTAAAAACAAACCAAAGAAAACAAGGTTAGTTCTCCAATCCGATGAAAATTCGTACAGAATATTCTTATTGTTAACCAAGGTTAATAAAAACCCTAAGAGCGTAAAAATTAAAACGATTGAAAATGAATATTGTAGGGCTACTTTTATACCCGTTTTTTTATCCTTAGAACGCTTCAAGAAAAAGCTCACCGTCATGGGCAACATAGCAAAAACACATGGAGTGATAATTGATAATAGTCCACCTAAAATACCTTCAATGATCAACATAAGATTGCTTCTTTTATCAGAAGGACTAGTGATATCATCCTCTTTTGTTGTCAATACTGTTTGTTTTGTTTCAGAAGCATCATTTATTGGTGCTGCAGTAGCTTCAGCACTTGCTATGGCATTAGTATCTTTCGCTGCATTAGATGGCACTATAGTTTGAGCATCTTTAATTTCAAAGGTGCATTTTTTGGTTGCAGGTGGCAAACACATTTTATCATCACAAACTTGATAGGTATATGAACCTGTCAAAATCGTATTTGCATTAACATCCAATTCAGCAATGTAATCCACTTTGTTTTTAAAATAGGTCACTTTACCATCTACACCATCCATTAATTCGGTAATAGCATTACCCTTTTCTTTAAATGTACCCAACTTTACAACGGCATCATTCTTTTTAATTTTAAACGAAGGCACAATTTGAAAACCATCACCGCCTGGGTGTAATGACCAAATGTGCCAACCTTCCTTTAGTTGTAAATGAAAAACTAATTGGTAATGGTTGTCTTTAACATGTTTAGTTTCAAATGTCCATGTACTGGGATCAGCAATCATATTTTGAGCAAATATTCCATTTGCAGCAAAAACAATAGCAAGAATAAATATAATTGGTTTGATAAATTTCATAAATATTAATTAGACAATGCTTTCAAAATAGCTCTTCCATCTATGTTATGTAGCGCATCACTGCACGCTCGTTCAGGATGCGGCATCATGCCAAATACGTTTTTGGTACTGTTACAAATACCTGCAATATTATTTACAGCACCATTAGGATTGCTTTCTTTGGTAACCTTTCCTTGCTCATCACAATATCTAAAGATAACTTGTTGGTTTGCTTCTAAAGAGGCAATAGTAGCATCATCTGCAAAATAGCGTCCTTCCCCATGTGCTACTGGAATCTTCAAGGTTTTTTGTGCTACTTGCTGAGCAATTCTATTGTCGCCACCTTCATTTTTGATGTAAACATTTTTACATACAAATTTTTGATGATCATTTTGCAATAACACACCCGGCAATAGGCCCGATTCACATAAAATTTGAAATCCATTACATACACCAAAGACCTTGCCACCTTTATTAGCAAATGCAATTACTTGCTCCATCATGGGACTAAATCTAGCTAAAGCTCCACATCTCAAATAATCACCATAAGAAAAACCTCCCGGCAAAATAATGCAATCGTCTGTTGTAAACATACTAAGGTCAGAATCTTTGTGCCACAACATAATAACCTCTTGTTGCAAATCGTCTTGTAAGGCGTGTAGCATATCTCTATCGCAATTAGACCCAGGAAAAACAATAACTCCAAATTTCATGTTCGTATTATTCAATAATTAATTATAAAAAAAATCTAAATGTTATAAGTGTTGCAAACACTAAATAAAAGGCAAATGTAACAAATTGCTTTCGTTTATCAGAAGTAAAAATATTAGAAATCAATAAAGCAGAAGCAGGCACTACTAATAACCAATTACCCGATTGCTCCTGCTGCATAAATAAAGCAACAAGGGCGGTAAAAACTAACATTCCGAATACAATAGCCCAGCAGCGTCTTACGTAAATAGTTAAAAGAGTTAATTGAGATTGTAATAAATAAATACCGGTTATTAATAAGACAATGAAGAATATTAGATATACTAGGCTTACAATAGGCAAATGCAGCTCTTGAAAATGCACTAAATTAAGTTTAGTTATTAATTCCATCCAATTGGCAAAATCGAATAAATATAAAATTGTTACAAAAAAATAGATGGGGGTCAGAAATCCAAGCAAAAGCACTACCCACTCTACTAAATAAATAGGTCTAAGGAATGCAATACATAAGTACATCAAAACAAAGAGTAGATAGGCCGGCTGAATGATCAATGCTATCAAAGAGAATAGAAACCCAATATTGAATAAATGCTTCCTTGGGGATTGACTAGAGCCAATACTAAAAATCAAATTCATAGCTGGCAATAAAAAACATAAGGCTAGCTGCGTAGCTGTAAATCCCCTAAAGGAGCTAAATAGTGTAGCTAAAAAAACAAATAATAATGCTGGCAAATAACCTGTTTGATTAAATAATTTATTCTTAACAGCCAAATAATTAAGATATAAGGCTTGAAAAATAGTTAAGCAAAAAGATAAAAAAATATATAAACTTCTATTGGAACCGAAAAACCAGTTGGCAAAATCAAGTATATAATTAAATAACACGGTATTATGTACAATTGCCGGTTCAAGCTTTATAACATGAGTAGGCATTGCAAATAGCAAAAAGGCAAATGCCAGTAATAATAAAACAGCAAAAGGGTTATTATTTCTAAAAAGACTAAACACTATAGGGAAATTAAAAAATGAGCTTGGTTAAATACAATTGTTTCTTTTTAATGCATGGAATTAGTAATTCATTGGCACTTATTTGTAATGAATTTCTAGGAACCCAATCACTTGTTTCGTTTTTATAAGCGCGTAAAGGTTCTAAATCTAATTTTCCAGTTATAGCATCTACCGACACAAATTGACCTCTAATTTTATTTGCTCCAATAGTAGAATAAAAATAAAGCAAATTACCGCCAGAAAGTACGGTAGCATAAGATGAAAAATAACCTTCATCATCTTGAGAAAATTGTTCTTTATCTACTACAGAACACCACTTTATAATACCGTCCTTATCAAAATTAAAAATGGCTAAAGGTCCATAATGATACTCTCTAATAGTTTTAGTATTAGACATTGGTGCACTACCAAAAGCCATCACAGAAAAGCCACCCATGTTTACTACTCTACTGGTTTCAAAATAATTTTCTAATTCTAAAAAAAAACTCCCATCTTTTTTACAAACCGCTGTATTCAAATGAAATTGCTGCCAGTCGAAGTTGGAAGACATCGACGTTTGAGCAAATAATTCGTTGGCATTAAAGGCATAGGAAGCTAACATTCTTGCTTTAGCACCTTTTTCAGCAATTTGGTATATTTGTAAGTTCTTAGTAGCCTGTCTAGTTTTTGCCTTTACAATGACCGATAAGAAAAATTGGTTATTAACGGGATGAGGTGTTATAAGATGTTCTACCGCATAAGCATTTGAAGGCATGGGAATACTGCTAAAGCCAACGGATTTATCAACTAGATGTATAGTGGCAAGCGCATGAGAAAAAGGTTTATCCATTGATGCAGATACATCTTGAATAAAAGCTGCTAATACGCCATCTTTATTGAGCACAAATTTGCTAAGTAATGCTATTTCATTGGTAGGTACGGATACGGTATGAATAGCGGAAAGGGAATCGGCTACATTATAACAATACTGTATTTGAAAGGAATTTTGACGCTGTTGAGCATTATACAAAACAAATTGTTTTTTATCTTCTGATATAGCCCAATTAAATTCAGATACATCTCCTTTAAACAAGCTTGTTTTTTTTTCAAAAACAAAACTTTGTCGTTTTAACAATCCATCTAAATTAAGGCTAGCAAATTCTGCATATCCAACACCTTTATCTATGTATTTGTATAAAAAAACAAGACTGTTACTTTGGTATATAAAGGCCTCTACCCATTCACATTTATTGGGTAAAAAATCGAGTAAAATATTCTTTTGCAGCTCCAATTTGTCATTGTAAATATGAAGCGTGTATTCCTTATTATAGCTAGTAACGGTATAGGTTTGTTTATTTATCTTTCCTATTAATAAATAAGCATTAAATGTTTTATCAAATTTCTCCGCATCCGAAAAACAAACTAATTGCGCCAAACTCAAGTTGCTAATTGCAAACAACATGACGATCAACAACACTAATTTATTTATTTTCTGCTTCATTTGTATAGTGGCCTATTTATTGTTTAAAGGTAAGGAACAAGTTGAATATTTAAAAAAACGATTTCTATTATGAGCTACAACCTTATACAAGGCATCTCTTAAAAATTTTGGTATACAATAACCAATAAGGGCAAACGTATACAGACCACCAATAGCATATAGGCATTGTATAACTGCGGTCGAATAAAAATAAGTTTGTTTATGTTTAGTTACAAAAACCACACTATCTAAAGGCATGGAGTCCTTTGAAGTATACTGCGTAATTGGCAATATAATTAATCGATTATGCTTGTCTTTTTTACGAAGAAATTGGATTGCATTACTACACATCAAACATGGAGCATCGTAGTATAAAATACCCTTGGGTAGTTTATTTTTGAGCGGTATCGACATACAATAAACTTTGTTTGAGTTTAATTACAGAATCAATTTTAAAGGGCACTTCCATGATAAGCCTTTTATCTAGATCCTCTTTCGCTTGTTTTTTAATATAATTGATAGCGGGAGCAGAGAGACTATCTATAATGAGTTGCATTTCATTATTTTTATACGTTTCAGGCGCCACAACTTGTTGCCTACAAGATAGGCAACTAAGCAAACACAAGCTAATTAATAAATAGTGAGAAAATCGTTTCATGAACCTTGTAAAGGTGCTAAAAAAGTATAAATTATTATAGGTATTGACAAATAATTAACGTTCAGTTAAAGTATATTTGAATACGATTAGCCAAATGAAAAAAGTATTCGCGATAGTCTTTTTGTTTCTTCATTCCCTTACTTATGCATGGGCCGATAAAGGTGTGAATGATACTATCCGTTGTGGCACCTATCCTATGCCCAATGGAGACACCCTGCCCTCTTTTTATTTAGCCGATATTATCATTCGAGTAGATGCTCCAGCATTTATAAAACAACAACGAGAAGCAAATCTTCAAAAAGACCGAGAACTCGCATTGCTTCGATATAATGTATACAAAGCTTATCCTTATGCATTAATTGCAGCTAGTGTTATAAAAAACATAGATGAGGAGCTTGATAAACTTGCGAATAGAAAAGCAGAGAAAATCTATTTAAAAAAAGTAGAAGCTGAATTGAAAAGCAAATTTAAAGGGCAACTTGAGAACCTAACCATGACTCAAGGAGCAATTTTAGTAAAATTAATCAATCGAGAAACCGGAAAAGATTGTTACGGAATAATTAGAGAACTAAAAGGAGGATTTTCTGCAATCGTTTGGCAATCTGTAGCTTTTGTTTTTAATAATAATCTAAGAAAGCGATACGACCCCATCAACGAAGACAAGGAAATTGAAAAATTAGTGCAAGAAATTAATCAAAAAGGCTATTATCGCCAGTATAGGGCGCATAAATAAATCAGACTTTTAATAAATAAGGTCTTATTTTTGCATTTAAGAATCGATACATTACCATGAAATTAGATATTTTAGCCATTGCTGCGCATCCAGACGATATTGAATTGGGTTGTGCTGGCACCCTTATAAAACACCTAAAAAAAGGACAAAAAGTAGGTATTTTAGACCTTACACAAGGTGAATTAGGTACCAATGGAACAATAGAGAGTAGATATCAAGAAGCGAGTGCTGCCACAAAAATAATGGGCGTACATATTAGAGAAAACGCTCAACTCAGAGATGGATTCTTTGAAAACAATGAAGAAAATAAATTAAAAATCATTCAATTTATTCGAAAATACCAGCCTAACATAGTTATTGCCAATGCCTTAGACGACAGACATCCTGATCATGGACGCGGGGCATTGCTCATCAAAGATGCTTGTTTTTTAGCCGGATTATCCAAAATTAAAACGTACAATGATCAAGGTGAGGAACAAATAGCATGGCGACCAAAGCGAATTTTTCACATGATACAAGATCGTTTTTCAGAACCCGACTTTATTGTGGATATTAGTCAAGAAATAGATCAAAAACTAGCTGCTATTGAAGCCTATACTTCTCAATTTTATAGTAAAAATGCACAAAACGAACTTACTTATATATCCAATCCGGATTTTTGGGAGCAATTAAAAAGCAGAAGTAGAATGCTAGGTAAAAGAATAGGCGTGAGTCACGGAGAGGGTTTCCATTGTGAAAACACCCTTGGTTTAGATGATTTAGATGCGCTAAAACTGCCTAATTTAGCCTAAATCAAAAAAAAAGAAAAAATTATTTGATAATAATAAAAAAAAGTTGCACCTTTGCAGTCCTAAAAATTAATATACATGGCACGTGTTTGTCAGGTTACTGGAAAAAAACCTATCATCGGAAATAAAGTATCATTTTCTAACAGAAAAACGAAACGTCGTTTTTTACCAAATTTGCAAACTAAACGTTTCTTCTTAGTTGAAGAAGATCGTTGGGTAACGTTAAAACTTTGTGCAGATGCAATTCGTACAATAAACAAAAACGGATTATACAATGTAGTTAAAGAATTACGTGCGAAAGGTCAAGAAATCTAATTTAAACGTTTTTAAACTAAGCAACAATGGCAAAAAAAGGAAATAGAGTTCAAGTAATATTAGAATGTACCGAGCATAAAGCAACGGGCTTAGCTGGCACAAGTCGTTATATTACAACGAAAAACAAGAAAAATACACCTGAAAGAATTGAGTTGAAAAAATTCAACCCAATCATGAAGAAAGTAACTGTACACAAAGAAATTAAATAATATAAAAATACTATACTACCATGGCAAAAGCAGCTAAAACCGCGATCAAAAAAGATCCAAAACTTGCAGCAGAAGCAAAAAACTACACAAAAGTTATTAAAGCTGTTCGTAGTCCTAAAACTGGCGCATATACCTTTAAAGAAAATATCATGCACAAAGATAAAGTGCAAGATTTTTTGAAGGAAAAATAGTTCAACATTTTGTTGATAAAAAAGCTACTCTTTCGAGTAGCTTTTTTTTTGTTTTTTAACTTTTCTTATGTATTTTACACATAGAAATTTATTAGTATTCTAACCAATACTTCAAAAAAAAGAACCATGTTTAAAAAACTACCCATTACATTGAAAGTAAAGCAAATAATTGCCCTTGCTTTTATCCTTTTCAGCTTTGCCAATGCGTATGCACAAGCTCCCTATTGCGGACCTTCTTATTTATCCGCTTGTTCATCAGCTGATTTTATAAATAACTTTTCTACTACTGGTGGTGCAACAAATATTACCAATAACAATACCGGTTGTAATGGCAATGCTAATAATTATATTTTTTATACCACCTTATCTTGCTCTCAAGTGCAAGGCCTTAATATTACACTTAGCATGCAATCAGGTGCTATTTGGGGGCAAGGATTTAGAGTATGGATTGACTGGAATGGCAATAATAGTTTTGCAGACCCTGGAGAATCCGTTTATGCATCACCAGGTTCAAGTACTGGCTTATATACCACTACTATTACAGTTCCATTAACAGCACTAGCGGGTATAAGAAGAATGCGTGTTCAATGTCAATACTTCACTGTTCCATTAGCAACTGATTATTGCAGCACAAATTTATCCTTTGGCGAAACAGAAGATTATAATTTTAATGTTATTGCATCTGGTCCTTGTTCTGGCAATCCAAATGCTGGATCGGTAACCGGTTCTGCAACACCTATTTGTTTAGGTTCCACTAGTTCTGTTTCCGTTACAGGTGTTTCTGTTGGGTCTGGCATTACCTATCAATGGCAATTTTTCGATGGCTCGGCATGGCAAAATACAATTGGAGGTACGGGTGCGAATACTATAACATACACAACGCCAAGTCTTATGGCCTCTACGCAATATCGTTGTGCCGTTACCTGTAGTAATTCTAACATAACATCCTACTCTACTCCTTTTACGGTAAATGTGGTATCTTCTAATTTGCCTTATATTGAAACATTTGAAAGTATTACTACTGTCAATACTTTACCTAGCTGTATGGCAGCATCTACATTGGGATCTGGCGTAGTTACCTACACTACAAATCAAGCCACTTATAATAGATTAAATCATACAACTGGTGGAAGTAAATTTGCATCTTATTATTTCACCCCAACGAACGACTGGATATATACCCCAGCATTATATTTAACAGCAGGTAGTCAATACCAATTTTCTTATTGGTATATTACTGATGGTTATGCGGGATGGACAAATTTAAAAGCTGCTGTTGGATCTTCTCAAACACCGGCAGCCATGACTACAATTATTGGAACGGTAGCTAATCCAACAAATACGAGCTACCAACAATATACGGGTACTTTTACACCAACAACATCGGGCTATTACTTCTTTGGAATTAACTGTGTACATACTACCGCACCATGGTATTTAAGTGTCGATGATATCGGTGTAGATTTAGTAGTTGCTCCTGGTGTGCCAACGGCAAGTAATAATACACCTATTTGTGCAGGTAATTCATTTACGCTTACAGCAACAAATGCTGCAAGTTCACCAAATGCAATTATTACTTGGACTGGCCCGAACAGCTTTACCGCAACGGGAAGTTCTATTACCATTACGAATGCAACTACAGCTCAATCTGGAACCTATTATGCAAAAGCTAATCAGTTTGGATTAAGCTCTATAACTGTTCCTACAACGGTGGTGATCAACACTACTCCAGCAATGGTATTAGGAACAGTAACACAACCTTCTACTTGTAATAGTGCAAACGGTAGTATCCAGTTAAATGGCTTGCAAGCAAATACTAGTTATTTCTTAGATTATACATTAAATGGCAATGCCATTAATACCCAATCTATAACTACCAATGCAAGTGGTTCTTATATAATTACAGGTCTAAATCCTGGTGTTTATAGTGCAATCAACATTAAAACACCTTCATTATGCCCATCAAATACTATAAATAATGTAACCTTAACTGCGGTATCTATTCCACCTATTCCAACAATCAATATGACGGGAACAACGGCTTGCGCAAACCAACCTATCAACTTAAGTGTCACTTCTTCTGTAACTGGCGCAACCTATACCTGGTCAGGTCCAAATAGTTTTACAGCTGTTGGACAGAATCCTGTAATAAATGCTGCTACAGCAAATGCATCGGGTACTTATAGTGTTTATTTAACGACGCCTGGTGGTTGTAATTCTGCTGCTGCAACGGTAAGTGTAACAGTAGTTCCAAGTCCTAATTTGCAATTAGCTCCAGCTAATAACACTAATTTTTGCCCTGGTGGAAGTTGTGCATTAACGGTAAGTTTCAATCAAAACTATACTTATTTATGGAAACGCAATGGCGTAGCAATACCTGGCGCAATTACGAGTACTTACTTATCAACTGTTTCTGGCGTTTATACAGTGGATGGAACCATCAGTGGATCTTGTTTAACCACTTCTAACTCGGTAACAACTAACTTGCTAATTCAACCTAATCCAGTTATAACAGCCCTAGGCAATACACTTACAACGGGAGTATATACGTCTTACCAATGGTTTAGATATGGCGTAGCTATTAATGGAGCTACACAACAAACTTATACGGCTATGCAAGATGGCTCCTATACGGTGAGAGTAGAAAATGCAGCAGGTTGTTTTGGAGTATCTGAAATTCCTGTTGTTATAAATACATTAGGACTATCTTCATTAAGCAAAAACGGCATTCAGGTATATCCTAACCCTACAGAACGAATTATTGAAATTAGTGGAAATCAACTAATGGAATTAACCATCAAAGATTTAACTGGTAAAGTTATCATCACCAAAGAGCAAACTACCAAATTAGATCTATCTAACGTAGCTGCAGGAATTTATATACTTGAAGTACGTAATGATAATCATGAATTAGTAGGAATTGAAAAAATCACAAAGCACTAATTTCATCGAATCCAATTTCTTAAAAAGGAGCACATAAGTGCTCCTTTTTTTTATGAATATACTTAATAAAAAAAGCCAAGCTATATGCTTGGCTTTTTTATTTATTATAATTAGCTACCATTAAGCTAACATAGTAACTGGATTTTCTAAAAACGCCTTCAATGTTTGTAAGAAGGCTGCTCCAACGGCGCCATCTACCACACGGTGATCGCAGCTTAAGGTTAATTTCAATAGTTGGCGCACTACCACATGACCATTTTCAACTACCGGTGTTGGAGTGATTTTGCCAACAGCCAAAATACAACTATCGGGTGGATTTACAATTGCAGTAAACTCATCAATATCCATCATACCTAAATTGGAAATAGTGAACGTATTACCAGTAAATTCATTAGGTTGTAATTTTTTATTTCTTGCTTTTTCAGTTAATTGTTTAGCTTCTATCGAAATCTCAGACAAAGATTTTTGATCTGCGAAACGAATTACCGGCACAATCAAACCATCTTCAATTGCAACAGCAGATCCTATATGAACATGTTGGTAAGTTCTCGTAGTTTCTCCCATCCAAGAGCTATTTACGGCAGGGTGCTTGCGCAATGCCATGGCTGATGCTTTAATAATTAAATCATTAAAGGATACTTTTACAGGAGCTACTGCATTTACAGCTGTTCTAGCCTCCATAGCTTTATCCATAACTACCGACATTTTGAGGTAGAAATGAGGTGCGGTATTTTTACTTTCTGATAATCGTTGAGCAATCACTTTTCTCATTTGAGAATTAGGTGTATCAATATAGGATTCTTGCATACCCAAAGATGAAGCAAGGTTCGTAATTGGCGCTGCACTTGAAGCTATAGTACTTGATTGAGCTGCAGATGGGGTGTAATTATCAATATCTCTTTTAATGATTCTACCATTCCCTCCAGTTCCTCTTAATTCGTTTAATTGAATACCATTTTTTTGAGCTATTTTTTTAGCCAAAGGCGAAATTAAAATTCTATTTCCACTTGCTACAGATGCAGTAGCAGCAGCTTCACTTATAGCATTATTTGCAGCAGGTGCAGTCTTATGAGCAGCTGAAGTTGGTTCATTGGAAGCAACTACTTGATTACCTTCATTTGCAAGATATGCAGTAAAATCCGTTCCGGCTTTACCAACAATAGCTATAATTTCATTAATCTTTGCCGCCTCACCTTCATTAACACCTACATATAAAAGTGTACCATCTACATAAGGCATTACTTCCATAGTTGCTTTATCCGTCTCTACATCGGCTAATATATCATCGGATTTAATAATATCACCCACTTTTTTATGCCATGCTACAATTTTACCTTCTTTCATCGTGTCACTTAACAAGGGCATTCTGATAACCGTTGCATCTTTCAAATCAACAGTAGCTGAAGCGCTTGCTAAGGGTGATGCTTCAACAGGAGCTGAAGGCGCAGTATTTTGTGCAACAGGAGCAGCAGTTTCATTTAAAAAATGTTGAATATCCTCACCAGGCTTTCCTATGATCGCAATAATCTCATTGATTTTTGCAGCCTTACCTTTCTCAACACCAATATACAATAGCGTGCCATCTACATAAGGCATCACTTCCATTGTAGCTTTATCGGTTTCTACATCTGCAATTACATCATCAGACTTTACAATATCACCTACATTTTTGTGCCATGCAGCAATCACACCTTCTTTCATGGTGTCGCTCAATAAGGGCATTCTAATCGCTTCTGCCATTTTAGTATTTTAATTTGGTATCAAAAATAAACAATTCTATTTTTGAATAATAGTAAAATTCAATTTTTTGTATAAATATTTCAATTATTTTTAAAGATAGTGCTTAATATTCGATTTGTAAACCCAATGTATCTTTAAACAATTGCAAATCAGGGTTTTTCTCGCTCATTTTATCAAACAATTCTTGCTTACTCAATGCTTTTGGTTGTTTTGCTAATAGTTCTGGATTTGGCTTATAGGAAGTGGTAACTCTAACCGGGCGCTTTAAAAGATCTTGTATAAATTGAATCATCTGCCCACGTTGATTTTTTGCATATTCCTCGTTCAACTCTACAGGGCATTCTAAGTGCAGCTCGTCTGGAGGCAAAACTTGCAACTCCATTATTAATAATTGTTGAAAAAGGGTTTGGTTTTGATTATCTGCAGCTATCGATTTTTTATATTGTTCGAATGCAGCTTTACCCTCTTCTTCTGTTATGGGTGCTATAGTTGTTTCTTCTTCTATTATTGGATTAGAGAGTTGGTTTTCTAGCTTACTTAGTACATTTAAACTTACTTTTTTAGCATTCTTATTCTGACCAAAAATTCCTTTACGCTCAGCAGTACTTTCCAAGTTAACAATTACAGGATTGGGAACTTCTTGTTTATGAGCTATTTTGGGCTCTTCTAAAACAGTATGAATTAAAGGCTCCTGTTTACTACTTATTTCTATATCGTCTGTATTAGATAAAACAGATGCAATAGCTACTTGATTGATAGGAGAGGCCGTTGATGTTTCTTTTTTCACCGAAGCAACAAAAGGCTCAGTTAGCTTATTTTTTTTTTCAACCCCTGTAGGAGCGGTTTGAAGTAAATAACAAAGTTTGATGCAAGTCATCTCAAGATGCAAGCGCTTATTGGTTGTTTGTTTAAACTGAACGATAGCATCATTGATCAAATTCATTGCCGATAAAATAAAGGATGGAGGCATTTGATTCGCCTTTTCGTAATAGATGGCTTTGTGATCATTTGGAACATCTAATAACTTTGCCATTCGAGCATCTTTACATATTAGAAGATTTCTAAAATGCTCTGCTAATCCCTCTAAAATGACTTCACCTTCAAATCCTTTTTCTAAAATTGCATCTAAAGAAAGCAAGGTA
>Ga0114980_10001069_pt1 | contig 19580 bp, 17 predicted proteins | sample S_140806_EF_Meta_FD_87018 | JGI IMG/M metagenome (GOLD analysis project Ga0114980, IMG submission 87018) | Freshwater microbial communities from Lake Simoncouche, Canada to study carbon cycling - S_140806_EF_MetaG | ecosystem: Environmental > Aquatic > Freshwater > Lake | place: Lake...
CGGGACTGAAGTTCCGTCGCCAGCATCCGGTCGGCCCCTATATTCTCGACTTCTACTGTGCGTCAGCGAAGCTGGCGGTCGAGGTGGATGGACGGGGCCACGAGCGTCTGGATCGGGCCTCCCATGACCGACGGAGAACGCAATGGCTGCGGGAGCGGAACATCCGGGTTGTCCGGCTCGCCGCCGAGAGCGTCAGGACGGAGCTCGACGGGGTCCTCGACTTCATCGCACGCATCGCCCGGGAGCGGTGCGGCTGATACCCCTCCACCATGCTTCGCATGGTCCCCCTCCCCATCGGAGATGGGGAGGAGACCGTTAGCCGAACTGCCGCTCGAACCGGCCCAGCGCCGCCGGGTGAAGCCGCACCGTCACATGCGTCCGCCCCTCCTCGTCCGTCTCGCGCCCCGTGACCCGCCCGTTCTCGTAAAGCCAGGCCAGCGCCTCGCCCTGTGAGGGCAGCAGCACCAATTCCGTCTCCGGGTCGTCGTCGATCAGGCCGGCGATCGTGTCCCGCAGGGGTTCGATCCCCTCCCCGGTCCAGGCCGAGACCGCCACCGCCCGGCCCTCGCGGGACAGGCGTTCGGCGAGGCCGAGCACGCTCTCGCGCGCATCGTCATCCAGCAGGTCGATCTTGTTCCAGACCTCCAGCACCCGGCGGGTCTTGCCCTCGGGCGTGGAGATCTGTTTCAGCACCGCCTCGACGTCCTTTGACTGGGCCTCGCTGTCGGGGGACGCGATATCGCGGACATGCAGGATCAGGTCGGCCTCGCCCACCTCCTCCAGCGTCGCCCGAAAGCTCTCGACCAGTTCATGCGGCAAATCGGAGATGAAGCCCACGGTGTCGGCCACGATGGCCGGCCGGCCCTGCGGCAGCCGGATGGTGCGCTGGGTGGTGTCGAGGGTGACGAACAACAGGTCCTTGGCCACCACGTCCGAGCCGGTCAGACGGTTGAACAGGGTCGACTTGCCGGCATTGGTGTAGCCGACCAGGGCGATGGTCGGGAACGGCACCTTCTGGCGCTGTTTGCGATGCAGGCCGCGGGTACGCCGCACCTCGTCCAGTTCGACCTTCAGCTTGACGATGCGGTCGGCGATCAGTCGGCGGTCGAGTTCGATCTGGGTCTCGCCGGGGCCGCCGGTCGAGCCGGTGCCGCCGCGCTGGCGTTCCAGGTGGGTCCAGGTCCGCACCAGCCGCGACTTCTCATAGTCCAGCCGCGCCAGTTCGACCTGCAGCCGGCCCTCCTTGGTGCGGGCGCGGCGACCGAAGATCTCGAGGATCAGGCCGGTGCGGTCGATGACCTTGCAGTCCCAGGCCTTTTCCAGATTGCGTTGCTGCACCGGCGACAGGGCGTCGTCGATGACCACCGCCTCGGCCTCGGCGGCACGGACCAGGGCGGCCAGCTCATCCACCTTGCCCGAACCGAACAGGGTGGCGGGCGTCACCTTGCGGATGCGCACGATCTCTTCCCCGCGCACATCCAGGTCGAGCGCCCGGGCCAGTCCGACGGCTTCTTCCAGACGCTCGATCGACTGTCGCGAGCCTTCACTCGCGCCGGCGTCGGAGCGGTCGGGATGGATGACGACCGCCCGGATCAGGGGGACGGCGTGGTCGATCAGATGGGAAGCCAAACAGGTCTCTTTCGTGCGTCATCCTCGGGCTTGACCCGAGGATCAGACGATCCGGTGTGCAGCGTCAGATAGGTGCCCGGAGGCCGCAGGGCCATCCCGGACGCACAGGCACACAACGTCTGGCCCTCGGGTCAAGCCCGAGGGTGACGGCCGAAGGGGCTGGGTCAATCAATCTTCGTCCGCGTCGGGCTCATACAGCTGCACGGGCGCGGACGGCATGATGGTCGAGATGGCGTGTTTGTAGACCAGCTGCGACTGGCCGTCGCGACGCAGCAGCACACAGAAATTGTCGAACCAGGTCACGATGCCCTGCAGCTTGACGCCATTCACCAGAAAGATGGTCAGGGGCGTCTTGGTCTTGCGGACGCTGTTGAGGAAGGTGTCCTGAAGGTTTTTGGACTTGTCTTGCGACATGGCAGGTTCAGCCTGTTCTTGCTTGTTCTCCGGCCGGGGGAGCGGCGCGGGGCTGGATCGAATGTCCGGCCCGTCACCTTAGCCACCGGCCGCACACGCCCGCAACGCCTAGATGGCGTCGCGCCTTGCCTGATCCAGATACAGGGTCCGCAACCGCTTCGTGACCGGCCCCGGCTTGCCGTCGCCGATCTTCACCCCGTCGATCGAAACCGCCGGCATGACGAAGGCTCCGGCGGCGGTGAAGAAGGCCTCCTTCGCCCGCTTGGCCTCGTCGACGCTGAACGGTCGCTCGTCCAGTTCGACGCCCTCTTCCGCGATCAACGCCATCACGGCGGTCCGGGTTATCCCTTTCAGGATATTGGCCTGGGCATCCCGGGTCCGTAGCTTGCCGTGCTCGTCCACGATCCAGGCGTTGGTGGACGAGCCCTCGGTGACCAGTCCCATCTCGTCGACCATCCAGGCCTCATAGGCCCCACGCTCGCGGGCCGCCTGTTTGGCGAGGACATTGGCGAGCAGGCCGACGGTCTTGATGTCACAACGACCCCAGCGGATGTCGGGCACGGTGACGACGGCGACGCCCTTCTTCGCGGTTGCCTCGCTCTTGAAGGCACTGATCGAGCGGGCCGTGACGACCACGCTGGGCGGCGTGCCCTCCGCCGGGAAGGGATGGTCGCGCCGGGCCGTGCCGCGCGTGACCTGCAGATAGACGATCCCGTTGCTGACCCGGTTGCGCCGGATCGTCTCCTTGAGCACCCGGGTCAGGGACTCGCGCGACATCGGAATGTCGATGCGCAGCTCGTTCAGGCTGCGGTGCAGCCGGGTCATGTGGCCGTCGAAATCCGCCATCCTGCCGTCGAAGATCGACCAGACCTCATAGACCCCGTCCGCAAACTGGAATCCGCGGTCCTCGACGTGGATCACAGCCTGACCGTGCGGCTGGTACTGGCCATTCACATAGGCGACGCGGCTCATTCTTCCTCAACCTCTTCGATATCGTCCTCGCCGCCACGCGACGGCGACACGCCCAGCGATTTGAGTTTCCGGTGCAGGGCCGAGCGCTCCATGCCGATGAAGGCAGCGGTGCGCGAGATATTGCCGCCGAAGCGCATGATCTGCGCCGCCAGATATTCCCGCTCGAACACCTCGCGGGCCTCGCGCAACGGCAGGGCGATGATGCGCTCGCCGCCCAGGGTGCCGGTCGAATTGGCGTTGGTCGCCTCGGACGGCAGCATGTCGGCACTGATCGGCTGGTCCGGGTCACCGGTGGCCAGGATCAGCAGCCGTTCGACATTATTGCGCAGCTGACGGACGTTGCCGGGCCAGGGATGGACCTGCAGCACGGCGATGGCGTCTTCACCGAGCCGTCGTCTGGGCAGGCCCTGGGACGCCGACAGGGTGTCGATGAAGTAGTCGATCAGTTCCTGGATATCCTCACGCCGCTCCGACAGGGCGGGCACCCGGATCGGCACGACGTTCAGACGGTGGAACAGGTCCTCGCGGAACCGGCCCTCGGCGATCTCGACCTTGAGGTCCCGGGAGGTCGAGGTGACCACCCGGATGTCGACCTGGACGTCCTGTTCGCCGCCCACCCGGCGGAAGCGTTGCTCGACGAGCACGCGCAGGACCCGGCTCTGACTCTCGCGCGGCATGTCGCCGACGTCATCGAGATAGAGGGTGCCGTTGTGGGCCCGCTCGAACACGCCGATCTTGCGCGGCCGGCCGTCGTGACCCTCCTCGCCGAACAGTTCGATATCCAGCCGTTCGGGGGTCATGCCGGCAGCGGAGATGGCGACGAACTCGCCCTTGGACCGGGCGCTGGCCTCGTGGATCTGGCGCGCCACCAGTTCCTTGCCCGAGCCGGGCGGGCCCGAGATCAGGACGCGGCTGTTGGCCGGTGCGACCTTGGCGACGGTGCTGCGCAGGGTCTGGGCTGCAGCGGATCGACCTATGAAGCCCGAAGGGGCCGCCACCTGGGCCCGCAGCCGCCTGTTCTCGCGCTTGAGCGAGGACGCCTCAAGCGCCCGCTGAACGACGACCACCAGACGATCGGATTTGAACGGCTTTTCGATGAAGTCATAGGCCCCGCGCTGCAGGGCTGTGACCGCCGTCTCGATATTGCCGTGGCCCGAGATCATCACCACCGGCAGATCGGGATCCAGTTCCTTGATCACATCCAGCAGTTCCAGCCCGTCCAGACCGCCGCCCTGCATCCAGATATCGAGCAGCGCCAGCGACGGTCGTCGGGCCCGGATTGCGGCGAGGGCCTCATCCGAGTTCGACGCAACCCGCACGGCGTGCCCCTCATCCTCCAGCAGGCCTGAAACCAGCTCGCGGATGTCGGCCTCGTCGTCGACGACCAGAATGTCGGCGCCCGTGGATCGCATGATGCCTCGCTATTCGGCGGCCGGAACCGTGCGGGACCGGGAGGCTCTCGCCTCCTTGGTCCCGGCGGCATCGGTCGGCTTCGGTTGGGATTTCAGGGGGAAGATCAGGCAGACGCGCGCCCCTGCCAGAGTCTCGGCATCGGCCAGCTTCAGTTCGCCGCCGTGCTCCTCACAGATGCGTTTGACGATGGCCAGGCCGAGGCCGGTGCCTTTCTCGCGCGTGGTCACATAGGGCTCGGTCAGCCGGTCACGGTCCTTGGCGGGCAGGCCCATGCCGTCGTCCTCGATGATGAAGACCACGGCCTCGTCCTCGACCAGCAGCCGGGCGGAAATCCCCGGCCGGTCGCTGTCTCCGTCGCGCGGAGCGATGGCGCGCCGGGCGGCCACGGCCTCACCGGCATTCTTGAGTATATTGGTCAGGGCCTGTCCGACCATGGGCCGGTCCGCATGCAGAACAAGACTGGGCAGGGGATCGATCAGTTCGACACCGACCCCGGCTGCGGCCACCCGCTGGGCGAAGACGGCTTCACGCAGCAACTCCGCCGGATCACAGGCGGTGAAACGCGGCGCCGGCATCCGGGCAAAGGACGAGAACTCATCGACCATCCGGCCGATATCACCGACCTGACGGATGATGGTCTCGGTACAGCGATCGAACACCTCGACATCGTCGCCGACCTGACTGCGGTAGCGCCGCCGCAGTCGCTCAGCCGACAGCTGGATGGGGGTCAGGGGGTTCTTGATCTCGTGGGCGATACGCCGGGCCACGTCACGCCAGGCGGCATTGCGCTGGGCCGTGACCAGCCGGGTGATGTCATCGAAGGTCAGCACCATCTCGCCGCCGACGCCGCCCTCGATCCGCACCCGCAGGCGACGGGTCTCACCTTCGAGGCTGACGTCGATCTCTTCCTCGATATGGGCCTCGGCACGGGCGGCCAGCCGGCTGAGTTCGGGCGACACCTCACCCAGAGGGCGGCCGATAATGGCCGGGTCGCGGATGGCCAGAAGCTCGACCGCGCTGTCATTGATGGCCGAGACACGGCGCTGGCGGTCAAGGCCGATCACGCCTGCGGACACGCCGGAGAGCACCGTCTCGATGAACCGGCTGCGGCCCGTGGCCTCCTCGCTGGCGGCCCTCAACGCAGCCTGTTGCGCTTCCAGGTCGCCGGTCATGCGGTTGAAGGCAGCCGACAGGGTCTTGATCTCGCCGGGACCGTCCTCGCCGTTCACTCGAGCGGTCAGGTCGCCGCCTGCAACCTTGTCCGCCGCCTCGACCAGGCGGCCAATGGGCGCGGAGATGGCGCTGGCGGCCGACATGCCCAGCCACACGGCCCCGACGAGTACCAGCAGGGCGGTCTCGAAATAGCCGAGCGCGAACGCGGCCTGGATACGGGCTCGGCTCTCCTCGGCCTCGCGGAAGGCGACGATGGATTCCTCGCCGTTGCGCATCTGAGCCATCAATCCGGGCTGCATCGGCCGGACCAGGTACAGATAGGCCTCGCCGTAGCCGGTCAGCGGATAAAGGGTCCGGATGGCATCGGGATTTTCGGTCACTGCAATGGGAGCCGTCTCCCCCCGGGCGGCCGTTTCGAGGTCCTGGAGCGATGGCGCGAAGTAAGGGGGGGCGCCCGGCAACTCACCGCGCGCCAGCACCTGTCCCTGCCCATCGACAATGTAGAGCGCCGGATAGCCGAACAGGTCCGCAACCTGGGTCAGGAGTTCGGAGAACTGGATCGGAAATTCAAATCGGGCAATGGCCTCTGGGGCCGCCAGTTCGTCAGTTATCGTCTCCAGATCGGAGTCGACCTGCAGGCTGACATCCCGGACATAGGCTTGGCCGATGAGGGCCCCGTTCTGTACCGCCGAGGTGACATTGTCGCTGAACCACTGGTCCACGCCACGATTGACCAGCAAGCCGAAGACGAGGGCGATCAGCACCGCCGGGATCAGGGCCACCATCGAGAACAGGGTCACAAAGCGCAGATGCAACCGCGCGCCCGCGTCGGTCCGTCGGCGGAACAGCATCAGGGCCCTCCGACCGACGACGGCGGCCAGACACCCGATCAGCAGCAGATTGACGCCGAGGATGACCAGAACCGCCTGGCTTGCGGCTGCCCGAGCTCCGGGCCCGTTGGCATCCGGCGACACAGCCACCAGCCAGATGGCGGCGGCGGTGACGAGGAAGGCAACGGCGTAGACGATCAGGAAGGCGTTGCGACGACGATCCTCGGACCAGTCGGCAAACCAGCGAACCGCACCGCGTCGATCAGCGGGCGGTGCGGGATCGACATCGGCGGCAGGTGTATCCGTCATGCCACGGTAGCTTCACCCAGCTGTGGCGAAATATCAACACCCTGGTTGCTGGAATGCGTCACTCATGTCCAAAGCGTCTCAAGGGCAGCCTCAACCGCCGCAGCGGTTTCCAGCCGGCACAGGCGGGCCTTCGCCGCTCGCCGCTCCAGCGGATCGGCCGGCCAGGGGGCCTGTTCGACATACCAGCCGAGGTGTTTGCGAAACATCTTCAGTCCCAGGGGCAGGTCATAGAAGGCGACAGAGGCACGCAGGTGTTCAATGACGATGGCCAGCCGCTCCTGGCGATCCGGCTCCAGCAGCACCGTCCCGTCGGCCAGGGCCCGCTCCAGATGCGCCGCCAGCCAGGGACGACCATAGACGCCCCGGCCCAGCATCAGGGCGTCGGCCCCCGACTGGCGAAGTGCCTCGCGCGCATCATCCGCGGTCAGGATGTCTCCATTGACGATGACCGGAATGCCCACCGCCGCCTTGACCTCGCCGACCGCCGTCCAGTCGGCGACGCCGGTATAGAACTGCTGCCGCGTCCGCCCGTGGACCGTCACGGCCCGGATACCGATCTCCTCGGCTCGCTTCGCCAGAAGGGGCGCATTCCGGTGGGCATCGTCCCAGCCCAGCCGCATCTTGACCGTCACTGGCCGACTGGTGGCCTCGACCGCGGCCTGCATCAGCCGGGCGGCCAGCTCGGGCGTGCGCATCAGGGCCGATCCGCAGGCCGAGCCGGTGACCTCCTTGGCCGGACAGCCGAAATTCAGATCCACGATGTCGGCACCGGCCTTTTCGGCCATGCGCGCGCCCTCGGCCATGGCCGCCGGGTCCCTGCCGACCAGCTGGATCACGGTCAGGGGCAGGCCCTCACCCACAGCGGCGCGGCGCACGACATCGGGCCGGGCCCGGGCCAGCTCGGCGGCGGCCACCATCTCGGTCGCCACATAGGCCGCGCCCAGACGTGAGGCGAGCCGCCGGAACGGCAGGTCGGTGATCCCGGTCATGGGGGCGGTCAGCACCCGGCCGGGTACCCATACGTCGCCGATCTGCAGGCCGTTTTGCATGGCGGGCAGATAGGGCCTTTGGCGGCCCGGGTCCAACCCGGTCTCAGACCTGGAACACAGCCATCGCAGCGCGCACGGCGAGAAGGACGAGGACGCTGCTCGCCACCATAAAGACGGCGAACCGCCACAGGATCACATTGATCAATGAATGGATCAGGCTGTGCACAAGGCGCAACCCAACATAGGCCCAGGCCAGCACGAGGTTCAGCCCGTCGCCCTGCCCGACCAACGCCAGGGTCAGCGCCGTCGCATAGAACAGCGTCGGCTGCTCCATCAGATGATTGTAGTTGTCCGCCTTCCACCGCACACGAGGGGGCAGCCCGCCCATCATGATGTCCCGCGGCAAATCGGGGTCCAGCTTCGTCCGGGCCTGAACCATCGCAGGCAGACGGGTGGCGTAAAGCCACCCCCACATCACCATCGACCAAAGCACCAGGACAATGACGGGTTGCAGGATTGCAGAGCGCATCGGAAATCCGCCCGGCAGCAGGCTGGCCGAGGCCTTTTCCGTTGTCAAACAGGATGCACCCGGCGCCATGGGGCCTCGTCAGCACAGCACAGGGCCGGTAGAAGCAGCCCCATGAGCTTTTCCGCCATCATCGTCGCCGCCGGAGCAGGAAGCCGTGCCGGCGAAGCCAAGCAATGGCGCAGGCTGGGCGGCAAGCCGGTCATCCGCTGGTCCGTCGAGGCGATGCTCAGAGCCGGCGCGTCGGATGTAGTCGTCGTCGTCGCGGTCGGATCGGAGACTGCTGCAGCCGCCGCCCTGACCGATCTCTCCGGTTGGAGACTGGCGATCGGCGGTTCTTCGCGGGCCGCTTCGGTCCGCAATGGGCTTCGGACGCTCGGTGGTCCGGGCGACCGGCCCGTCCTGATCCATGACGCCGCCCGCCCCTTCCTTGACAGCCCCGTGATTCATCGCCTGATCGCAGCCCTCGATACCGCCGATGGAGCCCTGCCGGCCCTGCCGGTCGCCGACAGCCTGCGCCGGGCCACCGACGGTCAGGTCGCGGGCTCCGTGGATCGGGCAGACCTGTGGCGGGCCCAGACCCCGCAGGCCTTCCGCTATCAGGTCATCGTCGATGCCTATGCGGCCTGGCCGGGAGACGAGACGGCCACTGACGAGGCGGCTGTGGTGGAGCGCGCGGGCGGTCGTGTCCTGATCGTCCCGGGCGAAACACGACTGATGAAACTGACCTGGCCTGAGGATTTCGCCATGGCTGAAGCGCTCATTCCCCGTCAGACCCGCGTCGGCCAGGGCTTTGACGCCCATCGCTGGGGCCCCGGATCCTCGGTCTGGCTGTGCGGCGTGGAAATCCCGCATGACCAGACCCTGATCGGCCATTCTGATGCCGACGCCGGGCTGCACGCCCTCACCGACGCCATTCTCGGAGCCATGGGTGACGGCGACATCGGCGACCATTTTCCACCCACCGATCCGCAGTGGAAGGGCGCCTCGTCCGACCGCTTCCTGATCCACGCGGTCGAGCGGCTGACCGCGCGCGGCGGACGGCTGGTCAATGTCGATGTCACCCTGATCTGCGAGCGGCCGAAGGTGAAGCCACATCGTCAGGCCATGCGCGAACGCCTGGCAGAATTGCTGTACCTTCCGCTCGACGCCGTCAGCGTCAAGGCCACCACGACCGAGGCCATGGGCTTCACCGGCCGTGGCGAAGGCCTGGCCGCCCAGGCCCTTGCCACGATCGAGCTTACTGGCGCCTGAGCGCCTGCAGTTCCGGCGTGTCGAACATGCTGCGCTGGAGCGATCCGAACAGATTCACATAGTCGTCCGTCCAGGGTCGCACCGCAGTCTGCGCCGGGGTGTTCCACCGACTGTCGGCCCTGAAATCCGCAAGCCCCTCCGGGGTCGGCGAAAGGATCAGCGCCTCGGTCGAGGCCTCGGCCATCTCGGGCGTGTTGTCGCGCTCATAGTAGAGCTGGTGCAGGCTCGACTTGCCCAGCGCCTGTGCGGCGGCAACGGCCGGCAGCGTGATGTCGAGATTGCGGTTCGACAGATGCAGCAACACGACCCCGTCAGGCTTGAGCAAGCCCAGATAGCCCTCGATGGCCTCCACCGTCAGCAGATGGGTCGGCACGGCGTCCGATGAGAAGGCATCGATGATCAGCAGGTCGTAGGACCCCGGCACCTCGTTCGCCAGCGTCAGCCGCGCGTCACCGAGCACGGTATTGATCGGGCCGGACGCACAGTCGGAGATGAAGCTGAACCACTGCGGATCGCGCGACAGCCGATCGACCATGGGATCGATCTCGAAGAAGGTCATGGTGTCTTCGGTGCGTTTGTAGGTCGCCATCGCGCCCGAGCCCTGGCCGACGACACCGATCCGCGCCGGCCCGCGGTTCCCGACCATGGTCGCGGCCTGGCCGATCGGCGTCGCTGCCGCATAGTAGAGGGTCGGGACGCAGGCGAACCGGCTGTCACGGGCCTGGGCACCGTGCAGGGTCGTGCCGTGCATCAGAACATGGACGTCGCCCCCCAGTCGTGGGTCCGGTGCATTGGCCACCCGCATCACGCCGAAGAAGCTGCGCTCGGAATAGCTCCAGTCATAACCGCGCGCGATCCACTGCGCCGACAGGGTGATCATCAGCAGGATGGCGGTAAACACCAGCGCCCGGTCGCGGAGCAGGAAGGCGCAGATTGCGGCCGGCATCAGCAGGACCATGGTCAGCTGGTCCATGCCGAGCGGAAAACTGGCGTGGAACCAGGCGCGCGCAGCGTCATTGGCGTCGAACCCGATCGCCACCAGCACCGGCGAGACCGCAACAGCCATGGCGGCGATCAGGGTGCCCAGCGGGGCGCCGCTGAGGCGGCCCCTGCCCCAGGGCCGCGCCAGGCCGACGAGCACCAGCACCAGCGGATACTCCCACACCATGTTGAAGATCACCGGTGCCAGCAGGGCCGTGAAAGCCCCGCCGACCACGCCGCCCAGCGACATCAGCAGATAGAATTCCGTCAGCCGGTCCGGCGGTGGCCGTCTGGCGGCCAGCAACTGGTGGCACATCAGGGCCGCGAAGAAGAAGGCGATCAGGTGCAGGCCGAAGGCCAGCGACCAGTTGGCCGAGCGGAAGGCCACGATCAGGACCACGATCGCGCCCGTCGCTCCCTGGATGATCAGGGTGACGTTCAGCGGAATCCACGGCCGGTTCTGGAAGGCGATGACAAAGGTCAGCAGGTACAATGCCAGCGGCAGAACCCACAGGAACGGCGCCGAGGCCACATCGGTCGACAGATGGGACGTCACCCCCAGCATCAGGCTGGACGGCGCGGCCGCCAGGAGAACCAGAATGCCCTTCTCACGCCATGACAGCGGGGCACTGGCCGCGAGTTGAGCGGGCTCGGACGTCTGGTCCAGCCGCCGACGCCAGACCGTGAAGGCCAGGGCCACGACCAGCAGCACAAAAATGGCATAGCCGCCGCTCCAGCCGAACCAGCCGCGCTGTCCGGACAGGGTCGCCAGCGGCTCGATCAGGATCGGATAGGACAGCAGGGCCAGGAAGCTGCCGAGGTTGGAGGCGGCATAAAGGACATAGGGGTTCTGGCCGTCGGCATGGCCGACGCGGACCCGCGCATACCAGGCCTGGAGCAGCGGCGCCGTCGCCGACAGCACCGCGAACGGTGCGCCGACCGAAAGGGTCAGGGTCGCCAGCAACCACATGATCGGCGCCGCCGGGTCGGGGTCTCCCAGCAGGCCATTGACGCTGAGCGGCAGGAACAGGGCGGCGGCCACCAGCAGGCCCAGATGGATGCCCACCTGGGTCTTGATCGATCCGACCTTCTGCAGCAGGTGGGCGTAGCCGTAGCCGGCCAGCAGGGCCGTCTGGAAAAAGACCATGGCGGTGTTCCACACCGCCGGCGATCCACCCAGCATGGGCAGGACCAGTTTGGTCACCATCGGCTGGACCACAAACACCAGCGCTGCCGAGGTAAAGATGGCGACCGCAAACAGGATGGGCGTAAGCCGGTCCGGTGCCGCGCCGCTACCAGAGACCGCAGTGGTATCGCTCATGCCCGCCCCGTATGCTGTCGCCACCCACGGCGCAGAGCGTCACACTAGACCGACTCGCCCCGCCTTCGGAAAGCCCTTCGATTCATGTTCCCCGAAGACATCCAGACCCTCGCCCGTCAGGTGATCGAGACCGCCGCCGCAAGGGGGCTCGTCCTTGTCACGGCGGAGAGCTGTACCGGCGGACTGGTGGCCGGAGCCCTGACCGCGATCGCCGGCTCCTCGGCGGTCCTTGAGCGTGGTTTCGTCACCTACAGCAATGCGTCCAAGACGGAGCTGCTGGCTGTGCCGGCGGATCTGATCGAAGCCCACGGTGCCGTGTCGGAGCCGGTGGCGCGCGCCATGGCCCAGGGTGCCCTGGCAGGGTCCGGCGCGGACCTCTCTGTCTCGGTGACGGGCGTCGCCGGACCCGGCGGCGGCACGGCCGAAAAACCCGTGGGCCTGGTCCATTTCGGCGCCGTCGGCCCGGATGGCGAGTTCCATGCGATGCACCGCTTCGGCGACATCGGGCGCGAACAGGTCCGGCTGGCCAGTGTCCGCGTGGCCCTTGGCCTGCTGCTTGACCGGACTCGCGCATGATCGTGGACGCACGCGGCCACCGCTGTCCGACCCCCGGACTGAAGCTTCAGAAGGCGATGCGCGGAGCGGCCCCCGGTGCCTGTTTCACCCTGCTGGCCACAGACCCCATGGCGCGGATCGATGTGCCGCACCTGATGAACGCTATCGGCGGAAAAACCGTGTCGATCACGGAGACGGACGGGGTCCTGACTATCGAGGTCGCGACACCCGTCGCTCCGACAGGCTGACGACCGAGTCCGGCAGAGGCGTGTCGGGCTCGATCCCGTTTGCATCCTTGGGGCGCGCGGCGATCTCCATCTCGGTGGCAAAGGCACCACCATAGAAGATGGCGTTGACGTTCCATGACAGCCAGATCAGGAGCACCACGACCGCGCCGACCGAGCCATAGGTCGCCCCCAGAGGCGCGATCTGCTCGACGTAGATGGCACAGAGCCAGGACGAAACCGTCGACATCACGGTGGCAACCAGACCACCGGCGATCGAAGGTCCCCAAGCCACCGGCGTCCGGTGCGACATGGCGTACCGGTAGAGCATGGTCAGGCCGATCGCCAGACCAAGCGCCGGCCAGAGACCCTCCAGCGGCAGCGCCCCGCCGGTCGGCCGTGCGCTTCCCGGCCCGGCATGCTCCAGCAGTCGCGAGGTCACCACGGCCCCGGAAACCACCGTGAACAGAAGGAAGGCCGCAAGGGCCACGAAGAAGGCCAGAAGGTTGAATTTGAAAAATCCGTGCGGCTCTGATTCGTCATGGATCAGGTTCAGTCCGGCCAGCAGAGCCTTGAACCCGCGGTGCGCCGCATAGCCGCCGATGACGACAGCGAAGAAGCTCTGGGCCGAAACGGTGCTTGCCGAGGCATTGGCCAGACGCTCGATCTCCTGGTGGAAGATGGCGCGGGCAGCCGTCGGCAAGACGTCGGCGAGCGCGGCCGCCTGTTCACTGACCTGGCCGATGGACAGGACCGCCTTGTAGAAGCCGATCAGAATGGCGATGGCCGGAAAGACCGCCAGCAGGGCGAAGAATGATACACCGCCGGTATAGAGCATCACGTCGCGGCCCCAGCTGCGTGTGAACGCCCTGACCGACAGGCGACCCCACAGCCTGGGCCTCGCCCAGCGCGCCAACGCCTCGATGTCCGACTTCGCCCGCAATCCAGTCACCGCAACCTGCAAATTCGCACTACTACTCCAATTTGGCCTACGGGAAACCCGCTGTGAAAAGCGTCGAACAACCCGTTGCTTGGTGCCGCCCGCCCTCGCTATGGTCCTCAGACATGAGACCGCGCCCGAAGCTGGGAGCGGCTGGAGATTTTGTCCTTGGGTTCCGATCCGCGCATACTGGTTGTCGCGCCTGACGACGGCCTCGTCGGCTCCCTGTGCCAGGGGCTTGACGCGCTCGGCTGGCGCACCTTGACCGCCCGTTCCCTGGCCGGTGCCCTACAGGCCTTGATCGACTGGCCGCTGGAAGCCGTGATCCTGGACTCCCGCCTGCCGGATGCCGCCGAGGGCATCCGGGCTCTTCGCGCGGCGGTGATCCCGCGGCGGCTGCCGGTTCTCGTGATTGATCCGGACGCAGCGACCTGGGAGCCGGGGCTGGTCGATATCGTGATGTCCAGAACCCCCCATCCCGCCCAGGCGGCCTTGCGGCTCGAGAACATGGTCCGCTCCGCCATCGCAGAGGAGGAAGTCACGCTGCGCGAGGCGACCTTCGCTGCCCGGGGGCAGCCTCTGACGCTCCCGGGTGTCGACGCCGCACCCTTGCGGGTGCTGGCTGCTGGCAAGGCAGACCGGCATTTCATAGCCCTGTCCAATGCCCTGACCGAGCGCGGTTGTGAGGTGGTGGCGGCCCCGACCCCTTACACGGCCTTCGACTATCTGCATGAGCGGGCGTTCGACGCCGTGGTCCTCTGGGGTGCCGAGGACCCCATACCTGCCCTGTCCATCGCTTCGGGCATGAAGAGGAACACCCGCCTGTATCATATCCCGGCCGTCCTCTATCTTCGCGGCGCGGCCGAAATCAATCTGTCAGAACTCTATAGCCGCGGCTTTGCCGACGTCGCCGCAGCCGACACGCCGGAAGATGAAACCGCCGGACGCGTGACGGCCCTGGCGCGTGCGCATCGCCGCCATGTGGCCATCCGCAAGGCGCTTGAGAGCGCACGCGGCTCGGGCCTGACCGATCCCACGACCGGCCTGTTCACACCCGAGCTCTTCGCCAGCCACCTCGCGCGCGTGGCCGAGGGGGCCCGCCTGCGTCGGCGACCGCTTTCGGTCGCGGTCCTGCGGGTGTCCGAGTCCAACGCTGTGGTCGAGGCCAGCAAGGGTGGCTGGCTGGATCGCGCCCTGCCCCAGATCGGTGCGATGGTTTCGCGTCTGATCCGCACGGAGGACACCGCCGCCCGCCTGTCGCCCGACGTCTTCGCGCTCGCACTGCCGGCGACCGAGGGTCCGGCCGGGCGGGTCGCAGCCGACCGGATCGCCGCCGTCATCGGCTGTACCGCCTTCGATGCCGGCCCGGACCGATCGCCCTTCGTGGTCGAGTTCGAGGTCGGGGTGGCCGAGGTCGCTGCGGGAGAATCGCCCGCAGCCGTGCTGGAGCGCGCCTCGAGGGACGTCCGCAGCCAAGCTTGAACGACCTGACGAAGGGAACCAACAGCCACCCGGCCGGTTTCATCCTCAGGCGACCGGCAGTCGTCGACCGGGCGAGGCAGGCGTGGCGTGAACCGGCGAAATCTCATTGTCAGCGGCACCGCTCTGGCCACAATGGGGGCCGGGGTGACATGGCTGAACGCCGCACGGATGGGCTCGGCTTCTGACTATGCGGCTGCGGTGACCGCGATGCGGGCTGATTTGTCAGCGCAACCCGATGCGGAAGACCTGATCCGCTATGCAACCCTCGCCCCGAACGGCCACAACACCCAGCCATGGTCCTTTGCCGCCGCGCCGGGAGCGGTGACGATCCGCCCGGACTTTACCCGGCGGACACCGGTGGTCGATCCCGACGATCATCACCTGTTCGTCAGCCTCGGTTGCGCTGCGGAGAATCTTTCGCTGGCGGCAGCGGCACGCGGGCGTGATGGAGAGCCTGTGTTCAACGACCGGGACGGCGGTTCGATCAACTTCGTCCATAGCCCCTCCGCACCCCGAAGCTCTCCCCTGTTCGATGCGATCCCGGTGCGCCAGTCGACGCGCGCTGACTACGATGGGCGAGCCGTACGTCCAGACGTCCTGAAAACGCTTGCGGCAGCGGGTAGCAGCCCCGAGGTGGACCTGGTCCTGATCACGGACCGGCCGATGATGGACCGGATCCGCGACCTGGTGGTTGCGGGAAACAGCGCCCAGTTGGGCGACGATGGCTTCGTCAGGGAGCTGAAATCCTGGCTGCGCTTCAATCCACGCACAGCGCTGGAATCCGGAGACGGCCTGTACAGCGCGGCGAGCGGGAGTCCCGCCCTGCCCGACTGGCTTGGCCCGCTTGCCTTCGACTGGCTGGCGACGCCCCGGTCCCAGAATGACCGCTATGCTCGCCAGCTCCGCTCATCCGCCGGGATCGCTGTCTTCTTCGGCGCTCGGGCGGACCCGGAACACTGGGTGGCCGTCGGTCGGGCCTGCCAGCGTTTCGCGCTGCAGGCCACCGCGCTGGGACTGAAACACGCCTTCATCAACCAGCCGGTGGAGGTTCCTGCCCTGCGCCCGGAACTGGCGGCGCTGTTGGGACGCCCCGGACAAAGACCCGATGTCGTGATGCGGTTCGGCTTCGGGCCCCTGATGCCGTATGCGCCGCGTCGCCCGGTCGCTTCGGTCATACGGGCGTGAGTGCGTCAGCATCAGCGTCAGTCCCCGCCTCGGCACACGCTCCCGCGATCCCATCCGTCCTCGCCGTTGTGGCCTTCTTTGGCCTGACCTCCATCTGGACATGGGGTCTGTGGTGGATCAGCGCGGCGATCAGGCCCGAGGTCCCGGGGAATCAACGTCCTGATGGCTGACATCAATCAACAACGGTGCCTGCCCTTGCCGGAGGCGGTCCACGATCTCGCGATCCGCCTGGGCGTCGGGCCGGGCGATCCGCCGTCCTGTGTCAGGCTGACCCAGACCGGACGGATGAAAGCGAGCCTCAAATCAGAGGCCTGGATGGCATTCACGGCGTCGCAAACCATCTCGACGCAGCGCTGCGAGTTCGATTGGCGGGCGCGGGCCGGACCACTGGGCCTGATCTCGGGGCGGGATGCGCTGAGCGGTGGCGAGGGCCGGTTCGACATCCTGGCGCTCGGAGTCATTCCACTGGCCCGTGCCGCCCACACCCCGGCCCTCGTCCGCGCCGAGCTGATGCGATATCTGGCCGAGATTGCCTGGGCCCCGCATGCGATCCTTCACAATGACGCACTGCGTTGGGAGGTCATCGACGCCGACACTCTGGCCGTCAGCGCCGGCACCGGCGAGACGACCTGCCGGCTGCTCCTCAGCCTCGACCGCGACGGACGCATCGCGGGGGCTTTTGCGCCCGACCGGCCGCGCAACGCCGTCGCCCCAACCCTCGAAACCCCTTGGCACGGCCGATTTTCGAGCTATCGCCAGCAAGGGGAAATCTGGCTGCCCGTCGCCGCTGAGGTCGCGTGGGAAATCGACGGGCGGACGCTGACTTACTGGCAGTGCCAGATCGACAATTGGAAGTCGGCCGCCGCTTCGGACCTCACTCCCACTCGATCGTCCCGGGCGGCTTGGACGTCACGTCATAGACCACGCGGTTCACGCCCCGCACCTCATTGACGATCCGCGTGGCGCAGCGGCCGAGGACATCCCACGGAAACTCGAAGAAGTCCGCGGTCATGCCGTCGGTCGAGGTCACCGCGCGCAGGGCCAGCACCTTCTCATAGGTGCGGGCGTCGCCCATGACGCCGACGGTCTTGACCGGCAACAGAACGGCGAACGCCTGCCAGATGCTGTCGTAGAGTCCGGCCTTGCGGATCTCTTCCAGATAGATGGCGTCGGCCTGCTGCAGGGTCTCCACGGCCTCCGGCGTGATCTCGCCGGGGATCCGGATGGCCAGGCCCGGTCCGGGGAAGGGATGACGGCCCACGAAGGCGTCGGTCAGGCCCAGTTCACGGCCCAGCGCCCGGACCTCGTCCTTGAACAGCTCCCGCAGGGGCTCGACCAGCTTCAGCTTCATATAGTCGGGCAGGCCGCCGACGTTGTGGTGGCTCTTGATGACGTGCGCCTTGCCGCTGGAGGAGGACACGCTCTCGATCACATCGGGATACAGGGTGCCCTGCGCCAGGAATTCGGCCCCCTCGATCTTGCCGGCCTCGCGGTCGAACACCTCGATGAAGACGCGGCCGATGATCTTGCGCTTGGTCTCGGGATCCGACTGACCCGCCAGTTCGCCGAGAAATTCCTTCGATGCATCAACGTGGATCAGGGGGATGTTGTAGTGCTCCCTGAACAGGGTCGTGACCTGGGTCGCCTCGTCCTTGCGCAGCAGGCCGGTGTCCACGAACACGCAGGTCAGCTGGTCCCCGATCGCCTCATGGATCAGGACCGCGGCCACCGAACTGTCGACGCCGCCCGACAGGCCGCAGACCACCTTGGCCGAGCCGACCTGTTCGCGGATCTGGGCGATCTTCTCGTCCCGATAGGCGGCCATGGTCCAGTCGCCCTTCAGCCCGGCGATGCCGTGGGTGAAGTTCGTCAGCATGGTGGCACCGCGCGGCGTGTGCATCACCTCGGGATGGAACTGCACGCCGTAGAAGCGGCGCGCCTCGTCAGCGATCACCGCATAGGGCGAACCGGCCGAGCTGGCGACCACCTCGAACCCCTCGGGAATGGCGACAATCTTGTCCCCATGGCTCATCCAGACCGTCTCGTCCTCGCCGACCGCAGCAAGGTCGGCCAGCAGGGGCGAAGCCCGCTCGACGGTGATTTCCGCGCGGCCGAACTCGCGGTTATGGCCGCCCTCGACCTTGCCGCCGAGCTGCTCACACATGGTCATCTCGCCGTAGCAGATGCCCAGCACCGGCACCCCGGCTTCGAAGACAGCCTGCGGTGCCCGCGGACTGCCTTCCTCATGCACGCTCTCCGGCCCGCCCGACAGGATGATCGCCTGCGGCTTCATGGCCCGGAGCGCGGCCTCGGCCTTGGCATAGGGGTGGATCTCACAATAGACCCGCGCCTCGCGCAGGCGCCGGGCGATCAACTGGGTCACCTGGCTGCCGAAATCGACGATCAGGACCTTCTGGTGATCAGCAGGGGCGGTCATGCGGGCTCCGTGAGAACAGGCGTGAAATGGTCATGCAACAGGTCGAGGGCCTCAGCCAGCCGGAGATCGATCCCGGCAAGGGCGTCGGTCCACTGTTCAAGGCGGGACAGGTCCGTACGGCCGTCCGAGACGCCGCGCAGGCCGATTACCGGCACGCCGAACCGGGCCGCGGCGCGGACGACGGCAAAGGTCTCCATATCGACCATGTCGGCCTCCACGGCGTCATAGCCGGCCCCGGAGACGACACTCCCGCCCGTGGCCAGTCGGGCGGTCGGCAGAGCCGTCGGGCCATCCGCCAGCGGCAGGATGGCCGGAACCCGGGGATAGGGCGTCTCCCCCTTCGGAAAGCCAAGGGCACTGGCATCCATATCGCGGTAGCTGACCTCGGCGATGCGATAGACACGCCCATGATCCAGGGTTCGGGAGCCGGCCGAGCCGAGCGAAACCACAACATCAGGCAAGGTGCCTTCCGCCTCCAGGTCCGCGAGGGCATGGGCGACCCCGGCCGCCGCCTCGACCGGGCCGACGCCCGTGATCAGCGGACGGATGCGGGCGCGGAGGGCCGGGCCGTACTCAGGCTCGGCCGCCATGACGCAGAGGGCGGTCTTCGGACCGAAACGGGCAAGGGTCCAGTCCCGGCTCACGCCCGCCGCTCATAGAGGGCCACGAAGAAGCCGTCGGTGCCGGTCGAGGCCGGCGACAGGCGCAGACGCCCGCCCGTCGCAGCCCCCGCCAGACGCGTCCGCGCGGCGTCGGTGAGCGCCGGGGCAGCAAGCGCCTCGGCGACGGGCAGCGGGTGGAAGCCCCTGTGGGTGGCTTCAAAGGCGTCGGCCACGGCCTCGTTCTCTCGGCTGAGGATCGAGCAGGTAACATAGACCAGTCGCCCGCCCGGCTTCACGAGGACAGCGGCCTGGGCGAGGATTCGCAGCTGCAGGGCGTGCAACCG
>Ga0114980_10001071_pt1 | contig 19576 bp, 22 predicted proteins | sample S_140806_EF_Meta_FD_87018 | JGI IMG/M metagenome (GOLD analysis project Ga0114980, IMG submission 87018) | Freshwater microbial communities from Lake Simoncouche, Canada to study carbon cycling - S_140806_EF_MetaG | ecosystem: Environmental > Aquatic > Freshwater > Lake | place: Lake...
AAAAATAAATAAAAATAATAAATAAAAAATAAAAAATAAAAATAAAAAAAAATATAAAAAAAATTTATGGGTTGCCGTTAAGTGTTGTAAAACTTAGATCCTCATAAGAGGACAAAAGTAATCCCACGATTTTTTTATATCAATAATAAATTTATATAAAAATTAAATAATGAAATAAATTAAAGATGGCGCTAGTTGAAAAACAATTAATTATAAATAAATTTGCTCTTCCAAAAGAAATTATAAATATTATAAAAGAATATGCTTTTCATGAAATAAAAAAAATATCTAAAAATGATAAAAGATATGATTTGCTGTCAACAATTCCATATAGAGAATATATACCTGAAGCTGGAATAGGTTACGTCTATTTAAAAATAACAGACGAAAAGGATTACTGCTTTATTTATAGCAACGTTTTAATAGAATTGTATACATTACAATATGATAACATTAATGCTACATATGTAATAGATAGTTCTATAATTTTTGAGGAATGAATATTTTTTGCAAAAAAATTATAAATTTTTAGCAATTTGTATTTTTATGTCTATTTAAAAAAAAATGAATTGCATTTCCATGTATTATTTTAAACTAGCTTTACCATTAACTATTCTACCGTATTAAATACTTTCAAAAATGAGTGTGAACTTTATTAGTTTTGACATTCCAAATAATTTTCCAACTATATTTACATCTAATAAAATACTTGAATTAATTAATGAATGTTTGTCTGAATACATTAAACCTGGAAGTATTACGATAAGTGAAGAAAAATATGACCCGTTGCATGACAATTTTGACCAGGATAATGTTGCTGCGAAAATATGGAATATTGAATTTTATAAACCTGTCAATATACAGTATAATATAATTGTTTCGAGATATATTATTCGTGTTACATATTTAGTAGGAAAAAATAATGAGCCAAATTTAGTAATTTTTAAAGACATCAGTAATGTGAGTGGACACATTTGTGAAGACAGAATGTTCACTCTTAAAAATTTTATAACAAAAAAAGATAAAGCACATAGGTTTAGATATTTAGAACGAGAACCCTTTCTACTTTTAATCGGGGGTTCAGTAACCAATTATGATAATTTTAGTGCAGAAGACTTAGAGAGGATAAATGCTGAAAAAATGACATCAAAAAAACGCCGAGTTCTGGAAAATCCTTGGCTACAGAGAGAAATATCTGAATATATTGATTACATTCAACATGAAATAGATATATCACAGGTGATGGGTTGTTTTAGACGAAGGTATAAGTAAAAATAAATCTGCAAAGGGTTTCCGTTAAGTGTTGTAAAACTTAGACCTTCATAAGAGGGCAAAGTCATCCCAAACTTTTTTATTTTTTTGCTTTTTTTATACTTTGTTGCATTTACTCCGCACAAATGGTCAAAATTTCTTGCAGTAGAACAAAAACGATAATCATCAGCGCGAACTACACCATCTACTAAAAAATTAGAATTATCATTTGGAAATTGTAAACATCTACCATTTTGTTTGTTTCCTTTTTCGTCTTTAATATAATATCTACAATTTATACAAAATTTCGGTTTCAAATTAGTCTTAAGCGAAACTGCCGACAAAAAAATACATAATATTATAAACTGATACATATATTTATAATATTTTTAATTGTTTAATTTGTTTTTATAAAATTAATATATTTTTTTTAAATTTTTTATGCTTGTAAATAGACAAAATTTAATAATTATTTTCTATTACATGTAGATGTAGTTCTCATATCTCTTGTTCCATCTTTTTTAGTAAATTGAGGAGCAGAATATCTATTATCTTTTGTCCCATCTAACTTAACAGGGAACTTCATATCAGTAGTTTTCTTTGTGCTAGCACCTGTTGTTTGTGATTTTGGCATCGTTACAATGTATTTGATTTGTGTTTATGAGGTTAAAACATTTTTATTTCAATTTTTTTTAATGAAAATACAAAGTATAGTTAAAACATAGACATTTAGAATATAAAGAGGTGTAAAAACAAATTTTATAATTTAAATAAAAAATTGAAACAAACAAAATAAAAAATCATTAATTTATACTAAATGAAATATTACCCATTAAATTTAAATAAAGGCATTTTATTAAACAATATGAATTTTAAACACAACATAGTTTCAAATGATGTAATGAGCTTATCTAGTGTTGAAGATATATTAAACTTTCAACCACATATTCAGACGCAACATGTTAATGCACAACTATTTCATATCGCTGATAACCAAACAGTAATTTCAGATATAACCGATAATACTGATAATAGTGCTACATTATCTAATGATTTTGAAGAAGAAATAAATGAAATAAAAACAAAGTTAAATAGTGAACTTAATGTATTAAATGTAGACAATTTAAGAGATAAATGTAAAGAAATTGGTATTTCAGGAATATTTAAAATGAAAAAACCAGAACTGATTCAAACGCTTGAAAATGAGTTCTTTAAATTAGTTGTGGTTTTAAAAGATAAAAAGGCGAATGACTTAAAAAACATTTGTAAGAGATTGGAATAAAAGGAATAACTGGAGCAAAAAAAGACTACCTTGTTTGTCAAATATTATGGTATAATTTATCTGTTTTAAAATTTAGATTAAATGATGAAATAAAAAAAGAAGAAAACATTATTAATGTAGAACAAATTAAAATAATAGAACAACTAGAAAAACAGACACAACAAATACAGTTGTTAGAGATGAAATTAAAAGAAGAAGAAGAGAAGAAAAAAATGGAGGAGCAAAAGAAAAAAGAAGAAGACGAAAAAAAACTTAAAGATGATGAGGAAAAAAAGAAGAAAAAAGATGAAAAAGATAAAAAGAAAAAAGAAGAAGAAGAACAAAAGAAAAAAATAGACGAACAAAATAAATTAAAAGAAGAAGAAAAGAAAAAGAAAAAAGATGAAAAAGATAAGAAAAAAAAGGAAGAAGAAGAACAGAAGAAAAAAGAAGAGGAAGAGCAAAAGAAAAAAGAGGAAGAAGAACACAAGAAAAAGTTAGAAGAAGAACACAAGAAAAAGTTAGAAGAAGATAAGAAAAAAGAGGCAAAAAGTAAAAAGCAAAACATACCCAAAAATGTTAGAATTATTGTTTGGAACCACTATATAGGCGAAGATATAATAAAACACAAATGCTTATGTTGTAAAAAAGTTACTATTTCAAATACGAATTTTGAAGTAGGGCATGTTCTAAGTGAAAAAAATGGTGGTTCTCATGAAATAAATAATTTAAGACCTATTTGTTTCTCTTGTAACCATTCTATGGGCGCAGAAAATATGATTGATTTTGTTGTTAAATATGGGTTATTTATTGGATAAATTGTTGTAAAAAATATTTTATAAAATGTAAATAGAGAGAATAGACTTAAATTATTTTATATGTTTTTATAAAATTTATGTGTTTTTGTCATCAATCTAAATCGGCGTTTGAAATGTAAAAAGGTCTAATAATGCAACTTACTGCCTAATTCTTTATAATAAAAATCATTATAGGATATATTTTGTTTTAATGATTTTGCAAGTGTTTTATCACTCATTTGCATTTTTTTTATACAATCATATTTACACTCAAATTCACGAACTAAATTGTTTTGTAAATCGTATTGTCCTATTCCATTTTTATATAATAATGGACTGCCATTAATTTTTTCTTCAAAGTTTTCTCTCAAACTAACATCGCAATCCTCATATAATCTATAATAAACCCCTTTTGTTAAAGTATAATTCTTAACAGGATTATCTAATGCGGAACTTGACTCATAACCATTAAAATGTGCTGCTGTTTTTCTGTCTAAGTATACATTTATTATTTCTGTTTTTTCACTATTTAATTTTGCTACATAACCTAAGCTTTGAACTTTGGTTTGTTTTGTTGGATTAATGTTGTAAATTATATTTGGGTCTAAATTTCTCTCAACTAGAAGCCAACGATAGCCACAATAAACAGTATTTTCTATAATTGCCTTATTTATGCTAGGCCTTTTTATATTATGGTTTTCGTTCATTGCTTCTGTTACACTTTCATATACTTTGATGAGTTGTAAATTATCTGGATTAATTTTTTGTAATCGTGGACCTAATGTGGGTAAAGATTCGCTAAACCCTGTTGTAACCTTTGTATGCGATTTATTTAGTTTTTCTAATATATCTTTATTTGTTTTTTCAAGAGCATCTATTTTGTTTGTCAATTGTTTTACATTTTGCATTAATTCAAGTATTAATACGTTGTCGTTATTTGTATTTTTCATTTCAAGCATTAATTTTAATTGTTCTATTTCAAGTTCTAATTTGCTGTTATTGTTGTCATTAAAATACTTTATATTATTATTTATAATGTTTAATAAAGTTTGATATGAAAGATTTTTTCCAACTAAAAAAAGCTCCATTTCAGTTTCATGTCCTTGAAGGTTGTTTACTTTATTTAGTCTAATGTTTTCATGATTATGGATAAAACTTTCAAAATCTTTGCTTTTGTTGCAACAAAAGCAATCAAGTAATATACACTCTTCATATTTACTTTTATGTTCAATATATCTATTTTTTATACCCTTTCTGCTTTCTCCTATTTTAATTATATATTGACCGTTGTCATATGATTTAACTTTTATAATATAAATAATTGAACCTATTGTTGCGTATTCATTTAATAATATTTTCTCTTTTTCTATAATTTTTTGTTTCTCTAATTTTGTTTCATATTCTCGTTTCTTTTTATCTTCTAATAGTTGCATTTTAGTTTTTTGTTGTTCTAATTGTAATTTAAGTTCATTGCTTTCTTCCAATAAAACTTCTTGTAAAATTTCTTCTAGTTTAATAAAATACTCATGAATTTCATCTGCTTTTTTTGTTCCAGCCTTTATACAAAATAATTTAAATGTTTTTACATTTAACATAATTATTTCTTTATTATGACCTCCTCTATTATCTTTTTTTGCTCCGCCAACTTGCGGAGCAAAAATTTTATAATCTTTGTTAATGCAAAAATTTTTTTCAATAACTCGTTTTGCTGAATCTTTTTGTCCAAAATCCATCCATTTCCATACATCATCTAAATCTATAACAAAATCATTATTATAATCATAATTCAAATAGCAGTAAAAACTAGCTAAAAATATTTGCTGTTCATATTCTGTAAATTTATTTTTTACTTTTTCAATTAATTTAGATTGGTAATTACCCGTAAATTTGGTAATAGGGTTGCTTTCAATAAGATTAACAATATCTACGCTCATATTTTATAATAGTATGTAGCAATAAGTCTTTATATTGTTTTTTGATTTTAAAAATAAAAACCATCATTTCTTTGTTTTGTCAGCTGGCAAAGCAATAATTATATAATGTTTATACATAATAATTTTTGCTCACCCGAAAGGTAGAGCAAAAAAATATAGTTGTAATTTATTAAATTTTGTATTATTTTTATTTTTTTATAATTAATTTACAAAACGCTTTCACCTTCATATTTTTCTTTAATTTTTTCATTTAAAATACATAAGCTGTCTTCTAAATCATAATTCTCAGGTAAAACCATTCTAATGTTTAATCTTTTTCCATCAACTTTTTTATCAAATACTAAATGCGGTTTTTCTCTAACCATAATTATTGAAACATATTTAGGCACAATTAAATCATCTTTAACAGGGTAAATATCCTTTTCTAAATCATCTACAACTTTGTTAGCTTGAATTAATTTTTCTTCTATTGAAACTTTATTTGATTTTGTTCCTATCCAAATCTTATTAAGTTTTGGATGTTTTTCAATTTTGAAAAATTCCCTTTGTCTCGTGCATTCTTTGTTTAACCATTCGTGATAATATACTACATATTTTTTCATCATATTTTGAGTTATTCCTGATGGCAAAGGCTTCGCGTTTATTTTTCTTTCTCTCTTTGTACCAGGTATTATACCTTTGCAGTTACTATGTTGTTCTTCAAAAGTGGCTATTCTTAAATTTTCATAACAATTATTTAATTTATTTCTATCTATGTGGTCTACACTAACGTTTTTTGTTCCTTGTCCGTTTCCATAACAATTCATAATAACCTGATGCATAGACAATTTATTATTTCCAGTAACATAACCATTTACAGATATAAACCAAGTAATTTTAATATTGTGATCGTCTTCATAATCTAAAATTTTTTGATAACTCATAGTACATAATTTACATATGGTATTTTTTTCACAATACATTAATATTATTTCTTTATTATTTACATCTAATACTTTCCAAAAAGGATTTTTATAAGAATAAGCATGTGCACCAATTGTTTTATAGTGCCCATCGTCAAAATCAATAACTTTATAGTTATTTTCAATATGTGTTTTTGTATCTTCAAAATTCATCATTTTCATTTTATAAATTTATTATAAGATGAAATATTTAATTCAATTTTTTTTTACAAAATAAAACGTATAACAATATAAATGTATAACAAGTAACCGTGCGCTTAATTTGAATAAGCACTCGTAATCCCAAAAGTTTCCTATTGGGGAGGACTGTATCTTAGACCAGCTCTGGTTGATTAGACCATCATAGCTGACCCATATCCGTTCAGTCTCTGACGCCCTACCATATCCTATCATAGCGGATTTAGGTAGTAAGCATGCGGGTTGCCCAATCTTTTTCATTTTTACCATACCCAAGTTCATTACTCTTGGCCGGATAAAACTTTCGTATTTATCTTTGGTAGAAAAAGCTATAAGGGGTTTCCCGAACAACAAGATATGTCGCAATAGTCATATTAAAAAATAACTATTACTAGCAGTTGGACTGGGTTGAAATTTGCGACGTCCAAAATGGTTTTCTATAGTAAGTGGTCGCTTTACTATAGCATACTGCTTTTCGGGCCTGGTTAGACGAATTAATATTCGCAGGTTAAGCCCACCCATACCTGACATTATTCTTAGCCATAATGATTACCACTAAGTTTCCCTAATGGATTGGACTGTATCTTAAGCCGGTTCAGATTGGTTAAATCTTCATCACCGACCAACACCCGTTCAGTCTCTGACGCCCTACCATATCCTATCATAGCGGATTTAGGTAGTAAGCATGCGGATTGCCCAATCCTTCTAACTATTACCATACCAGAGTTAAATCTCTGCCACATAACCCTTTCGGAATTATGCTTGGTGTAGAAGGCTCTAAGGGGTTTCCCGAACAACAAGGCATTTTGCAGAATTGAATATAGTCAAAAACAAACAATTCCACTAGCTACTAGCATATATAGTGAGTGCTTAACAATTTTTTTCAAAAACAAGAGCTCACATTGTTTTTGTAGGTAGCTTTTCAACGCACTAAGAATTTTTACGTTATAGTTGGTGGCGTAAACGCGCACCTTGGCTGTCTTGGTTCCTTCAACTGTAGCATTTGAGAGCACAAGTTGGAGTGTCGCGTTATCAATGCGCGAAAAGTTGCAAGTTCCTGAGGGTTGATGTTCTTCTGGGCGAAGGGCGAACGAATAAACGTTAATACCTTCGTCAGGGTTTCTGGTATGGGATTGGAAAGGTTGGACCCAAGAGAAATAAGAACCTTCACGCTCAGAGAAACGATCTTGTCCATTTAATTGGAGCTTAGCAGTGACGACAGGGTTTAAGCCCCAGCAATGCATATCAAGAGAGGTTTCAGAGAGGACGAATGTGCCTGCATCTGAAACACCAGAGTTCTCAAGATGAGGACTAGATGTTCCAGATTGGAGAGAAGCAAGGACAGAGGCAGGGATTCCAGTTGTATTCAATGGAACTTGTAATCCTCCAAGGTTAGCTTCATTGTAAGGATTGGAAGGTCCGTGCCAGTATCCGGTGAAGTTACTAACACCAAGTTGACTGGGAGAGTAGTCCAAAGCGCCGGCGTCTTGGAAAAGACCTTGGGCGTCGATGTAAGCACGAGAGTCTTGGGCGACAGATGCAGGTCCACCGAAAGCATGGATGGCGTTGGGGAGAGCATCAATGGCATCAGTGTAGTTGAATGGTTGAGCACCAAGAACCTTGAAAAGAAGAGCATCACAAGTCAAAGACGAGCAATAGTCAACGTTTTGATCGGGTTGGACGACCCAAATGAGTTCCTTAACAGGGTGGTTGAAGTTGAGCTTGATCTTGTTAGAAGAAGAACCAACAGATTCATCCCCAGTGAATTGAAGTTGAGTAATCAAATATTCGTGAGGATTTTGGGCCATTCTTCTGCGTTCATCAGTATCCAAAAACACATAGTCAACGTACAAAGAAGCAGCGACTAAAGATTGGTTGTATGCGATGGTAGCAGGAACAGGGCGTCCAACAGTGTATTGGGCAGAAGAACTGTTGGTCCATGGTAAGTTTTGGCAGTTAAGAGTTGTAACAGCCCATAAGCATTCATCAATAGGACGAATATCTAAGTTGATTTTAACTTCGTGATACTGTACGTCACGATTTACCCCACCTTTCGGTGTATTTATGTGTAACAAGAGGGAGTAGACTATATCTTAAGCCATCATTGAAATTGATTATATTTCTCAGACCCATTAACGTTTAGTCGTTGAACCTTCTCCTTATCCTTATCATAGCGGACTTAGGAGCTTGGCTGCGGATTATCTATTTCAGGCGTATTATTGCCCTCATATGTGGGATTTTTACCATACCTGAGTTTTATTCTCAGCCACTTTAAACTTTCATTTAAAGTTTGGTACCCTAAAAAATTATTTATTATATTTTTTATTTTAACATCTTTAAGAACTTCCCGCAATTTGAAAATGTTGCTACTTGCTAATTTAATAGCAAGCAACTAGCACCTGAGGGTTATGACAAAAAAAGTCATTATGGACCTCTAACTTATTTTCTCTAAAATTCTCCATAGCAATTTTAGAGTGAGTGCTTTTCTGCCCTACAGTATTCAAGGCAATCAAAGGAAGAGCCAAACCAGGGTTTGTGCAAAACCAGAATTGAAGAGGAATATACAAAGTTGTCTCAGGAAGAGCGTTACGAGGAGCGCAAACTTGACGAGGAGCCAAGGAAGAGCATGGAGATTCAACATCGGAGAAAGAAGGATCAGTGATGAAGGTAAGTTGAGTGGTGTTACCAATCATCTTGAAATAACCTCTTTGTTGTTCAGAGGTCATTGTGAGTTGGTTCCAGATATGCATCCAGTCACCATATTGACGATCAATTCTTTGACCTCCAATTTCAACTTCAACTTGAGCGATGAGTTGTTCGCCGGGGAAATCTAACCAACGAGCATAAACTCCGGTGTTTTGTCCGGTAGTGTAGTTTCCAAGACCCATAAGTTGGTTGATCTCAGGAAGAGTAACTTGTAAATAAGTGCGGTAAGCAAGATCTCCGTTTCTGGAGATAACACATTGAACGCGTCTTCCGAAATCGGCTTGACCGTTGAATGTTTGTTCAATTGATTCAATCGCGAAGTTAGTATATCTGCGATAAGTAACTTTCCAAAAAGTAATTTGAGGATTACCTGTACATTTCCTCTACTTTATTTTTCAATAAAGATTAGACTATATCTTAAAAAGAATTATATTTTAAATTTTGTTAAGCATTATAATTTGGCATTTTTAAAATAAATTCTTCCGAAAACCATTTAGTCGTTGAACCTTCTTCTTTAAATTTGTTTAATTTGTTTAAAACATTATTAACTTGATTTATATCAATATCCTTTTTAGATGAATTATTATTTATTGAAACAGGCACTAAATTACTCCAATTCCAACACGTAAATTTCTCATTTTCATCTGTTAAATTAAATTTGCAAACAGGTATAATATGGTCTATAGACCAAAATGAACCATAATTATCCCAGTTCATTTCCTGTGTAAAATTATATTCAAACCATTCTCTTAAATACTGAATACTACAACCAATATAAGTCATAGTTGAATTATTTTTTACAATAACAGTTCTTAAACGTGCTGCTAATGATTTTTTTAATCTATAATTCATATTAGTATTGCTTTCATTTTTACACCATTCAGTTTTTTGTTCTCTTAAAAATAACGGATAACAAGAAATGCAAATCTTTTTTTTATAAAACTTTTTAAGCTTAGCAAATTCTTTTAACAATTTATCTTCATTACATTTATCACATTTTGCTATAAAAGTTTCCATTTTTTTTTGTCTAAGATTTTTTTTCCTTATTTTATCTTGTTCATTTAAACATTTCTTACAAATTTTTGAATATGAATTTTCATTTTTGGTGTATTTTCTGAATTTATCAATAGTTTTATTAATTTCACATATATCGCATATTTTTTCGCAGGACATAATTTATATACGTTTTATAATATTATATTTATATATTTATTTATTTATTTCAAATTATAAAGAAGCTTGGCTGCTAATTGCCCATTTTAATTAAAAATTATAAATTTTAATGTCATCTTATTCATTTTTACTATACCCAAGTTTTTTGTCTTGGCCACAATTTTTTCACAAAAATTGTTTAGTAGAATAAGCTTTAGGGGTTTCAAGCAATTTGATTTTCTCACCAGGGTTTTTCAAATTAAAATACTTTAATTTCCCTGATTAACATCAGTGGTACTCTTATATTTAAAAAGCATCCACAAAAGGCTTTACAAATATCTTATTTTTTCGATATTTCCTGATGTTTTTCTACCCTACAGGTTTTTAAGGTAAACGTCTTGCGACAGTCCCTAATATTTCTATTAAGGCCAGAGTACACCTTAAGAAACTTCAAGTTTGATTACAACTATCATTAGTTCCCGACTGCCGTCTACTCGTTGAACCTTCTCCTTGAACCTATCATATCGGCTGTAGGAGCTTGGCTGCGGATTGCCCAATCTTTAACGTTTTTACTATCCCGGCGGTCATTATCCGTCGATATTATCTATGTTTCCATAAATAAGTAGTAGTTAAAGCTCTAAGGGGTTTCCCGCAATTTGACAATCTTGCATGTCATATTTCGACATACTAGCAAGTTATATAAATTGAGCATTACTGTTCAAATTCGTATATTTACACTGTTTTTCTATTATGGAGATATACGACCCATAATAGCAGCTCACTGTTGGCGCCCAAGAGTTAAGCGCCATAGGCCACTAGTTGCATTAATCCACCTCCCATTTTATATAGTTGCTAAAGAAAAAAATATTTTGATTTTTAATTTAATTTAATTAATTAAATTAAATTAAAATTTACAAAAATAATAATTTAGCTAAGAAATAATTTTACCCAAATCTAAATTAGTCTTCATAAATTTCAATAAATATGTGTCTTCTAGTACTTCCTTTTGTCCTTCATGTTTTTTCGTAAAAATATATGCATTTTCGTTTTTTTTTACAGTCCAGCCTTGCTCTAAAGAGTTATATAAAAATACCATTTTCTGGAATTTAATTGCATCCAACTTATAATTTGTGTTTTCTAAATCTTTTAGAGAGTTTAAGTTTATTTTTATATCCATTAAATAAATCATAGAAAACTTTAAACATAGTTTTAACCCGTAAAATCAACTATAAATTATATTAATTATTTTGAGATTTAAGTGTTTAAATTTTATCCGTTTTTGAATATATCAATTTCCTTAATTAATAATTAAAAAAAAAACAATAATTAATTATAAAAATATGCCTACATTTAAGCCTAAGTCTAACAAAAAAATACAAGTAAACAAAAAAACTCAAGTAACGTTAGATACAAAACATAAAGAATTTTTAAATGACTTCTCAAGAGATATTAACAATGTGATACCTGATTTAAGAGTAGAAAGGCAAAATTTAAAAGAACAATTAGAAAATACCGACATGCTAACTATAGAACAAAAAATAGATATTGAAGATAAAATAAGTGATATAACCCAAAAAATTAAGGATATAAAAGCAAAAAAAAAGGAATATTTTTTAGATAATTCAAAATATATTTTTGACTATTTTGAAAACAAAAAAAACATATCAGACGGAAATGCATTTAAATGTGAAAGTAAGAAAAATATAATATTAAATAATTTTTTTAAAATTAAAAAAGAAGAAACCAATATAGTAAAACCAGAAAACAATAATAATAACATAGTACAAAAATATTTAAGTAATATTGATGATAGTTTTTTAGATGTAAATACGTATGTTTATCAGACAGATATTTGCAGAATTTGCCATAAGGGTGAATTAATTCCGTTAGAAGACGAAGGTATATTGGTATGTAATAATTGTTCCAGAACAATACCATATTTAATTGAAAATGAAAAACCGTCTTATAAAGAACCGCCAAAAGAAGTATGTTTTTATGCATACAAAAGAATTAATCATTTCAAAGAAATAATAGCACAATTTCAAGGTAAAGAAACTACACAAATACATCCAGATGTTATAGAAAATATCAAATTACAAATAAAAAAAGAGAGAATTGAAGTATCACAAATTACAAACGAAAAAACCAAAGAAATTTTAAAAAAATTAGGCTATAATAAATACTATGAACACATACCATTTATTAAAGATAAACTAGGAATTAAACCGCCAATTATGTCACCTGAATTAGAAGAAACTCTATGTAACCTTTTTATTGAACTTCAAGCGCCATATTCTAAATATTGCCCTGATGACAGAGTTAATTTTTTAAATTATTATTACACAGCTTATAAGTTATGTGAATTATTGGGCGAAGAATTTTATTTACCATTTTTTCCTAAACTTAAAGACCGAGAGAAACGAATTGAACAGGATATCATATGGAGAAAAATATGCGAAGAATTAGATTGGGAATTCATACCAACTATATAAATCATTATTTTTACGGCTTATATGGAAATAATTTGAGCAAATTTGTATTATATATCGTATAATTTGGGTCGAAATTATTTGCACCTACACCGCGTCCGTAACATGTTCCTCCTCTTATTCTTCTATAGCTTTTTCTGCGATTTTTATTGGAAATTCTTTTTTTAGATTTTTTATGTTGCCTCTTTGACTTCATAATATATTATATTTAGATTTAATATATTATATTAATATGTCTCTATTTTATTACCATTTTTATCGAAAATCCAAATATCATATTTTAAACCTAAATCTTTTGCAGCTTTTTGTTTTTCAAAAACATTATTTTTTTCTTGATTGGTCCATGTAGATTTGACTTCTATACATCTGTTTTGCGACTTAATATAAATGTCTACATAATGACGTCGCGTTTTATTATCTTTATCGTTATACCATATTTCAGGTACATTTCTTCTATCTACTTCTATATCTTCTTCACTTATATTTTCTGTAAAAAGTAGTTCATCTAACGCAAAACGCTCGTATCCTTGGCAATCCACAATTTTGCCAGATGGAAATGTATACTGTTTTTTATTATAAGACTTTTTCAACATTGTTTCTGCTACTTCGGCGTTTTGTGAATGATGTGGAACTCCATATCTCTCTATATTTGTTTTTATTATTTTTTCTTTAACTAATTCGTTGCCGAATGATGATTTGCAACCATATATTTTTAAATTTGTTTTTTCTTTTTTTTCTTTTATTTCTTTGTTTTGTTGTGGATTTTCTACACCATATTTTATAATATTTGTTTGTTTTATTTGTTCTCTTATTTCAGGAGATTTTAAATGAGACGTTACTCCATAATGTCTGAAACATGTGTTTTGTTTTTTTATTTTAATTTCTTCTAATTGCGAAATGTGTTGTACACCGTATTTTTTGATAATTGTATTTTTTTGTTTTTCTTTAATCTCAGTATTTTTCATACCATAATCTACACCATATTTTTGCATATTTGTTTTTTTTATTTTAATTTTACCATTTTCTTTGCTGCAATTTTCACAATAACCATTAATTTTTAACAATTGACGAAATGGTTTCCTAAATTGATTACAGCAATTGACAGTTAAACAACATCCTTCTATAACTGTATATCTATTTACAAATTGACTAGAATAGTCTTGCAATAATGATATATTATTTTTATTACAAAAATCAATTAGAACCTCAGAATCATATTGAACAAGGCTTTCTCTTATTTTATTCACAGCAATTGCGCTCATACACGTTTGACAATACGCCCCTGTTTTTACTAGTTGTCTAAAATTTTTATTAAACTCATTACAGCAATCATTTATAGTGCATTTACCTTTAATATAACTATCACGCGTTATATTTTCATCTGTATAATCGGTTGTTAGTTGAATATTGTTATTGTTACAATATTCAATTAAAGTTTGGTTGGAATATTTCATTTTTTATATACATTTAACTCTCGAATAATTTTTAAATTATTTTAATAAAATATATTATGTCACCTAAAATATATTTTATTAAAATGATATAAAACTATGTGACGATATTATAGTTTAAAACCCCCCGGGAAAATGGACAAGATTCGCTCCAATTCCAAATCCTGCGCCTGTGCGAGCATTAACACCCATAGATGGGATATAGGTATCAAGGATGCTAAATGTGGCTGCAGCAGTTAAGGCAATCAAAATAATTTCTTCAACGTTCAAAGAGCGTTTAGGAATAGCGTATGCGGCAATGGCAACCATTAAACCTTCAACAAGATACTTAATAATTCTCTTAACGAGTTCAGCAACGTTAATTAAACCGTTCATTATATTAAATAATAAGAAAAAAATATATATATGCGATAAAAAACTTAAAATTAAATCATTTAATTAAATAATATGGAACATTCTAAAGATAAACATTCCAAAAAATCCGGTTTTGAGAGAAAACAAATTAACGGAAAAAAAAATCCTAAATATGTTGATTTATTGGAAGAAGATAAACCAATAGCAGGACAAAAGTTTGTTTGTGTATCTTTTGTTTCACCTGAAAATATCATTAAACAAAAACAAGCGTTTTTATTTGAAGAATTCCTAAAGAAATGGGATTTGAATAAATCGATGGAAAAATTTATACAGTTTTTAAATTTTGTTTCATACAAATATAACATTTCTTTCGACGATATTACAAACGATTTTAAAGACTTTGTTAAAGAAGAAAAAGAGAATATATCCAACACGACAGTTGAAGACGACTATAAAACATTTTTAGACAATAACGAAGCTGACTTGGAGAAAAATTTTAATCGAATACATAACTTTCAGACGTCTACAAGAGGATTAAAAATTCGCGGTTCTTATCCGACAATGGAAGAAGCAGAATTAAGATGTAAAATGTTGCGTGAAATCGATCCCAATCACGATATTATGGTTGGACCTGTAGGTGTTTGGATGCCATGGGAACCTGAAGCTTATAAGACAGGTCGTGTTGAATATATGGAAGAAGAATTAAATCAACTAATGCATGAAAAAGGTAAAAATGAAGTCAATGCTAAAACAGCATTCGAACAACGTATTAAAGAAACAAAACAAAAAGCTATTGATGAAAATGTCAAAAAGGCCGAAAAATATGGAACAACACTATCTCAAACGATAGATGAAGAAGGTAATTTAGTTGGTGTAAATAATGTAAATACACAAGAATTCGCATTAAAAGAACAAGAAAATATTTCTACGGCTGATATATGTATGGAGTTATTCGAAGGTGACAATGTTGTTACAGGAAAAACAGATTATGGACAAAGTCAACTCATTAGTGGACCTTTTGCACCAAAAAAAGATAAATAAAAAAACAAAAACTAATTTAAAGATAATAATAATAATATAATAAATAATATGAAAATTTGTTATATTATATCAACTTGTGATAAATATCTCGATACTAGACTCAAATATCAGTTGGAGGTTATGTTTAAAAACTTCAACAAAGACGATATTTATTATTTAACTTCTAAACCTGATGTAAATAATAGACAATTTGGTTGGCTTTGTCCTGATGACGCTCAGAACATAACTTGGAAGTATATACATTTTATTTATAACATGGATATTTCTAATTACGACTGGTATATATTTATAGATGATGATACGTTTGTATTTCACAACAGGTTAGAACAAATGTTGATGCAGTATAATCCTACCGAAAACTATTATATCGGCAAAGAACACGACCATATTAAAAACGAATTTTGCTTATATATGTCAGGAGGAGCTGGATATGCAATATCAAAATCTTTATATTCACTTATTAAAAATTACTTAAAAAAAATCGGCATAAATGAAGCATATTACCCATTAATTCATTTAAAAGAACAATTTTGCGACGATTTGTGTATTGGAATATGGATACAAGAAATTGCAAAAGAAAACATAATAAAGCAAATTAATAATGATTTATTCCACATCGATTTGAAAGCTGATGTAAATACTGCAATAACAATTCATAAAGTTATTAGTAAAGAACAGTACGAATATTACTATTCCATTTTAGAAAAAGAACCAACTGAAACAAAAAAACTAAAACTAGATAGCAAAAAAGACACAGTTTTTGTATTTGTTACTGACAATAATTATTTTAATAAGGCAAAAAAAACAATTATCGATTTGCGGTCAAAAGGTTGTTGGTATAGTGATATAGTTGTTATCACGGTTGATTTCCAGCTAAACAAAAATTTTAAAGATTTTTATAATATTATAGAAGTTCAATTTAATAATATAGATAAAACAAATTTGCTGTCTAAAATCGGACCAAATGGATTTATAGATACAACTGATAAAAGAGAAATCAATAAGTTAGTCCAATGGGAAAAAATACATGTATTTGACAATTATTTCCAAAAATGGCAACGCGTTATATATTTAGATGCTGGATTACGTGTGCTAGATGATGTTAAATATTTATTGGAACTCGATTATAAAGGAAAGATATTAGCACCTATAGATGGTAAAATAGATGAAGCTAATATATTTAAATGTCAGCTAAGCAATGATAAATCCGAACTTATTGACGATTTAATATCAGAATATGGCGACTATATTTTAAATTCAAACTATATGTTAAATTGCATCTGGATTTATGATACGGATATTTTAGATTTATGTAATAAAAAACAGTTAATAGAAGCTATGAATAAATACACCTTTTGCAAAACAAATGAAATGGGAATAATGAATATAATGTTTCATTTTAAATATAAGTTATGGGAACCATTTCCTGTAAAATCGACGAATAACAAGATTTTATTTGATTGGTGTGAATTAAATCAGAAATATCCAACTACTTGGAGAGACTATTGTTATATTAAATACCCAGTGAGTATTAAATTTGAAGATACGTGAGCATAATTTTAAATAAAATTGAATAAAATATTTATAATTATTATAATAATATTTTAAAAATATTATTAATAAAATGATAGAATATGCTTTAGAATGTGATGATGGATTAACCCGTAAGGTTGAATTTACTAATGTTATTTTAAATGAAGAATTAAAAAACATTGCATATAAAGAAATTATTACAGCACAAGACGAAAGTAGCCCTTTCTTTTTATCAAAATTAAGAAGATATAATATGTATCATGAAGCATTAGAAAAACATTTTATAACAAATTATGGAAAAAAACCAACACAAACAGATAATTTAGCTTTTATTTTACTTCTCACATATCCAAAAAAAATGATAGAAAAATTTAAAAATTTTACAAATTTAAAACTAGCATTTAATAATATAACAAAAGAAAGCGATTTTGAATCTAATGGATTTCACTATAACAACTATAAAAATTCAACTTGCATATGCAATGAATACATACAATGGGTTCGTATTTTCAGAAATAAATATTCTGGAATAAGTATTCAGGTAGGAAGCATATGTAATAAAAGATATGGTCTAATAAGTCCTGACGACGCAAACTTTAAATCGGATAGTAAATTAATAAAAGAATACAAAGAAAGACAAAAAGAGATAGAAAATAAATTGCCTATAGGATTTTATGAAGAACAACGTAAGACTGCAAAAGAAAAAAAAATAAAAGAAAAAATGGAAAAAGAATTTAATAAAAAAATAAGAAAACAAGAAAAACTCATTAAAAAAGAAAAAATTCAACAACAAGAAGAATATAAATTAATGTTTAAAGAGGATAATTATGCAAAAAAAATAAAAATAGAAAATTTTTATAAAAAATGCATGCTGTGTAAAAGAGAAGGATTGTATAATAAAATTTGTAAATTAACTATATGCAATAAATGTGTAAATAATAAAGATAAAAATTATATTAATATAATAAATGAAGAAATATTAAAGAATAAGAGAGAATACAAAGAGGATGAATGTATAAATTGTGAAATTAAATTTACTTATAGATATAGAGGCATTGTAAAAGGTTTTTGTAAAAGTTGTGAAAAAAAATATATAATATTAAAATGTAAATTATGCCCTAATGAGTTTATGGACTTTATTAATTCAACCGATATATTGTGCAATATTTGTGATACAAAATCAAAAGATTGTATAGATTGTGAAAATAAATTTATATCAGAAAACGTAAATTTATTAAGATGTAACTTATGTCAATATAGATTTATACATAAAATAAAAGTAAAATTTTGTCAGGAATGCGACGATGAATTTGAAATTAAAGAAAATGAAAATTGGAAAACATATTGTAGTAAATGTTTTAAAGATAGTTTGTGTTCTGTTAAATGTCTTATTTGTAGTTTTACATTTAAAAAATTACCTTGTCAAGAATGGAAAAAAACTTGTACGGATTGTTATTATAAATTAAAAAAATAATTATTAATTAACATAATAATTATAAAATATTTAAAATAAATAGAAACACTTATTTACCACTTATTTGATTTTTTTACATTTATTTTTGGCCCAGCACCGCGTTTCTTAACGGCATTTGGGTCATATTTTTCTTCTTCATCTTCGTCATTTATGCTTTTAGACAATTCCCAGAATTCTTTAGAGCCTAATCTGAAGTCATTATGGTTATCAGCTTTATACCAGAATACTTGGTCGTGTAATTTGTTAGACTTTGAATTATTATTAATAACAAGACACTCATAATTTTCAGTACATTGGTCCATAACTTGACAAAAACTTTCAAATGTCGGAAACATGCCTGCATAATTTTCATAAATACGCTTTCTATTAGCTATATAATTTTCTCTCAAAATAAAGACATAATCTATATTTGTTCTAAGTGTGGGGGGAATGCCTAACGGATATTGCATAGTAATGATTAACATCACCTTCCAGTGTCTTCCGTTCATAAAAAGCAACCTCATCATTTTATCACGAGACCATGTATTATCATAAAGACAGTCATCAAGAATAACAAATGCACGAGGGTCAATATTACTGCGTTTATATGTTTCCATCTCTTTTTTTATTTGTTTTAAAACGGTTCGCTGTCTTTTTAAAACATTTTCTATAATAGCCGTATTATATTCATTATGAACGAATAATTTCGGCACCATCTTAGCGTAAAATCCGTTCCCTTCTTCTGTTCCCGAAATAACAGTTCCAATAGGTATATCCTGTTGATAAAATAGTAAATCTCTTACGAGAAAAGACTTACCTGTGTCACGCTTACCGATTAAAACAACAACAGGACCTTTATTTTCATTCGGTTTGAAACTAATATTTTTCATATCAAACTTTTTAAGTTCTAAAGTCATTATTATTATTTTAGAAATTAAAAAAATACCAATTTTACGCAAAAACGTTATATATATAATTCATATAATAAGTTAAAAACACATATAATTTATATATT
>Ga0114980_10001074_pt1 | contig 19570 bp, 18 predicted proteins | sample S_140806_EF_Meta_FD_87018 | JGI IMG/M metagenome (GOLD analysis project Ga0114980, IMG submission 87018) | Freshwater microbial communities from Lake Simoncouche, Canada to study carbon cycling - S_140806_EF_MetaG | ecosystem: Environmental > Aquatic > Freshwater > Lake | place: Lake...
AATACTTTTACTAATAGGACTTTAAAACGTGGACAAAGCCATAATGCCAGCCGCTAACAGCGGTTTGGCGTAATGGCGGGCGAAGTGCTTCGTAGAAACATTTTTGCTATATTTAAAGTGCGTGCTTCGTATGAACATTTGTGGTTCAAATCCGCCACTACGCCAAGCCGCAATACGTTATCAGTAATGCTTGGGGACGTGCTAACTTGACACAGACGAACAAAAAATAAACGGGGTTGCCGAAAACCGACCAGAGTAGGCAAAAAAAGTGCGGAGCCAGCACTATAATCACCAACGACAATAAAATGCCTAAATATGTAATTGAGAGAGAAATTCCTGGAGCAGGAAAATTGACCGCTGAACAATTGAAAGCAATTTCACAAACTTCTTGTGGAGTGTTAAACAAATTGGGACCGCAAATTCAATGGGTTCAAAGCTACGTGACCACAGATAAAATCTATTGCATTTACAATGCGCCAAATGAAGAGATGGTGCGTGAACACGCAATGCAAGGAGGATTTCCTGCTAATTCAGTTAGTAAGGTTTCAACAATCATTGACCCAACAACAGCTGAATAAATGAACGCTGACGAACTGAAAAATTTACAAGCCCCAATTAAACAAAAGTATCGTGAACAACCTGATGTTGCAATCATCACTTTAAAAGCACAGGGGAAAGTTGGCGAAGGCATTTCGTGCAAAGTGGAAACAGGCAAAGCAATAGTTGAAGCGGGTCTTCATAAAGCAACAGGCGGCACAGGAATGTTGGCCTGTTCGGGTGATTTACTTTTAGAAGCATTGGTTGCTTGTGCAGGAGTTACACTCACTGCTGTTGCTACAGCCATTTCAGTTAATATAAAAGAAGGAACTGTAAAAGCCGAAGGCGATTTAGATTTTCGGGGGACTTTAGGAGTTTCAAAAGAAGCACCTGTAGGTTTCAAAAACATTCGCCTCTCCTTTATTCTTGACACAGATGCGTCCGAAGAACAAATGCAATCACTTGCAAAACTTACCGAAAGATATTGTGTGGTGTATCAGACATTAGCGAAAGGAGTTCAAGTGCAATCCACATTTAATAAACTTTGAATGTAATAAACACGAAGCACGACAGGAAAGTAAAGCACTACTGATAACAGCGGTTTGGCGTAATGGCGGGTGACGTGCTTCGCATCAACATTTGTGGTGGTAAGCCCGCCCATCGCAAATCTGCAAACCATTAGCAGCAACCTAAGACAAAAAAGAAAAATATGAATAAAATAATAGTGCTTACATTTTTTCTGTGTTTAAGCATATCTGCTTTTTCTCAGCCGAATGAGATAACATATTTTCATAGAAGCAATGGTAATATTATAGATCCTAATGGTAATCGTTTCATAATTAAAGCTACTAATGTCAGTTGTTGGCTTTACCAAGAGAATTACATTTTTGGAGGTGCGCAAAATGCACATAAAATTACAGCGAAAAATTTGAATGAAATTCTCGGTGCGAATGCTTACGTCAATTTTTCGAAACAGATGATGGAGCATTTCATAACTGAAGAAGATATTCGTCTAATGAAGAAAATGGGTTTTAATTCTGTAAGAGTTGGTTTTTCAGCGGAGTCATTTGACAACGACTCTGTAAAGAAAGTGCTATTTTCTACTTTAGATAATCTTTTACCCACTTTTAAAGAAAACAATGTAGCCATAATACTTTCAATGATGCATGCAGCTAAGCCTCAAAATACTTTATGGGTTTCAAACTATACGAAAGGAGCAACAGTTTTGTGGGACTCTGAAGAAGCAAAGCTAAAGACAGCTGCTATATGGTCAGAAATAGCTCAACATTACAAAGACGAACAAATCATTTTAGGGTACGATTTAATCAATGAGCCAAACATCAATCGGAAACGAGAAAAGGAATTAATTGATTTATATCAAAAAATAACTACCTCAATAAGAAAATACGACTCGAATCATATGATTATTTATGAAGGGAATAGCTATGCGACAAAACTGGATGTTCTTTCAAAATATGATAGCTTTTTGGATACTAATGCTTGTTATCAATTTCATTTTTACAGTTGGTTTGGTGAGAAAATTGAAAAAAAACTGCCTTTACATATAAACAATGCGCAAGCACATAATCGTCCTGTTTTTTGCGGAGAATTTGGAATCAACCGATTGCCAGCAATTAAGCAACAAGTTGATTTAATGAATAACACGAATGAAATGGATGGTTGGGCAATGTACACTTGGAAGTCTATAGAACTTTCAACTACAGAAGAAGAAAAGAAAAGACCGCCTTACTACGGAAAATGGATTTTTATTCCATTTGAGGATTTACACATGTCGATTGTACAATTTCACATGGACAATGAAATGCGGGATGCAATGGACTGGTTAACGAACGTGAAAGGCTCTAAAAAGCCAAGTGCTGAAACGACAGTAAATGTCATAGATAAAATAATTAATGCTGTAGAAGTGAAAAATTGTAAAATTGACAAGATACATTTAGAAGCACTCGGACTTAAATTTGATTAAAGCCAATGGACGAAAGAAAGGCAGCAGCTAACAGCACCTACCCAAAAGGAGGGGTTTCGTATTCCAAAGACAGTTTTGAGGTTAATCATCCGCCGCGGTGGATTTCAAATCAAGTTTTGTGGTAAAAGTCCCGCCCTTCGGGTAGCTGCGAAACGTTATGGTCAAGCATTAAGCAGACCTCAAAGCCATTGGTAACATTAAAAGAAAAGGAACGCATCGTTCCATTTTTAAAGCATAATAATTATATCCAATATGTATTTTTTGATAGTATTCGGCTCTATGTTTTGCATAGTATTTCTCGCTTTGAATTGACCAAGCGTTTTCGCCTAATTTCTCTGATAAAAACCATTTTTCCAATAAACGACCTGCCCTACCATTTCCATCCATAAAAGGATGTATTTTCTCAAATATCAAGTGTATCATAGAAGCATAATAAAATATTTCTTTATGCGACAAATCACGATTCAACAACTCTTTTATGTCAAAAAACAATTTTTCAAATTCTACTTTTACAAATTCAGGTTCAACTGCCATATATTCAACCTTTCCACTACTAAAAATACCTACTTGTTGATTTCTCAATTTCCCTTTTTGGCTTTTGAGGGATAAAACTGTATTGCTTAAAATCTTATGTGCTTGTAAAAATGTTACTTGACTTAATTTGTTTTTCATTGCAAAATTATAAGCAAGAATCAAATCGTCTATTTCAGTCATCTCTTTTGGTTTTGACTTTACTTTAAATTTTTTATTTTTTAGATAAGTGTCAATATCAATACTGTTTCCTTCAATATTAGAAGAATATGTTGCAGAGGACTGTATGTAATATTCAAAATCGTCTTTAGAATAAAAGTTTTTTGTTCTAAATTGATTAAACACATCAAACCAATCAATATTGAGTTTATTGGAATACTCATTTAAGTATTCAGCAGTAAGTATTTTTAAATGTTTACCCATTTGATAATTTTATTTTAAAAGTGGTGTAATTATCTACACCACTATTTGATTTAAAACTTTGTAATCGCACCTGCTTTTAGTAACGCCATTTTAGCTACTTTTTCGGCTTAGGTTTTCGTTGGAAATGTACCGATAATTTCGCTTCAAGACAAGCCTCATTAAAACTGTAATTCCATTTGTTTCATATCTGCACTAAACAGAATAACAATCAGCGTGGAGCGTTTTGTTGGTTTTGTTACAACCCAAAATTTTTGAACTTTACTCATATTATTTTAGTCGTTTTTCTATACCACGACAAAAGATTTTAGTTAATAATTAAAACCACATTTGGAAATATGCCAGCCCATAACATTGGCTTTGCAAAAGCGGTGGCTTATCGATTCGTTTGACATTTTTTGCTATCTTTTACCTTTGTTCTTCATTGGTTGTTTGGTGGTAAAATCACCGCCTTCGTAAACCCAAAAACCGTTATGAGCAATAGAGCGGAGAGCGTGCAGTACTTGCACGTTTTTTTTGTTGCATTCGTTAGCTCGAATTCCAGTTGTAATTATACTGACAGTTTTAAAGTTAGACATTGCAGTCTATTTCTATGCTACCCGATTATCAGAGGAGCTTACACATAGTGATGAATATCACTTTGCCTCATAATGTAAGTCATTACTAAATCTGATTTAGTACTATAAACTTGTAATGTCTATTAAACGTCATTACATGGAAACAATTCTTGCTCCAACTGACTTTTCAAAACCATCGGACAACGCCGTAACCTATGCGGCCGAAGTAGCGAAGCTAACGAAAGCTAAACTTATTTTGCTGCACGTCTATAGCATACCTATTACCAGCGGAGAGTCGGCCGTACTGCTACCGCCGTGGACGGACATCCAAAAAGATTGCTTGGAGGCATTGGAAAAGAAAAAACGCACGCTAATTCATAAACACGGAAAAACGTTACAAATTGATTGTGTATGTAAAATAGGATATGCGATTGCGCAAATTGTGAAGGAGTGTATAACTGAAAACAATGTTGATTTGGTTGTAATGGGTTTGCGGGGAGCAGGGTATTTAAGTGAAAAACTGATTGGTAGTGTAACCATCAAATTAATTAAACGCTCCAATTGCCCCGTCTTGGTGATCAATGAAAAAGTAAAATTCAAAACTCTGAAACAAATTGTCTTGGCATATGATTATGAAACAATCCTTAATAAATCCGTGCTTAATCCACTTAAAACGTTTGTAAATCTTTTTAATGCTCATGTATTTGTATTGAACGTTGTTAGTGAAGATCAAGAATCACATGACTTGGAAAATGCGGTAACCGGCATTGGAATTGAATCGCATCTTGAAAGAACTCAACACTCCTATCAATTTATTAGAAATGAAGACTTCGTTGCGGGCATTAATAATTTTATCGCAAATAAAAAGGCGGACATGCTTGTAGTTATTCCCCGCAAACATCAATTATTAAGCACACTATTTCACGAAAGCAATACAAAACGAATGGCCTTTCACACAACAAAACCCCTACTCGCGTTACACGAATAGTACGAATGAAAATAAATAATTGTCTCACAACTAAAAACAAACCAAATGTCACTAGTAAAAACAAATAAAAGTAGAAACACGTTTCCATCCTTGTTTAACAGCTTTTTTGAGAATGACGCTTTTTTAACAAACGGTTGGTTCGAGAAAGAATTGAATCAGTCCCTACCCGCCTTAAACATTACGGAAACTACGAATGAATTTGCAATTGAATTGGCAGCACCCGGTTACAACAAAAGCGATTTTAAAATCACGTCCGAAGAAGGAGTATTAACAATTACTGCCGAGAAGCAGGAAGAAACAAATAACCAGAACAAACGCTTCACGCGAAAAGAATTTTCGTATGAGAGCTTCACGCGTTCACTTCAACTTCCTGAAAACTCCATACCGGATAAAATTGATGCCAGATACGAAAACGGACTTCTGAAATTAAGCCTTCCCAAAAAAGAAATTAAAGTGAGTCCAGTAAAGAAAGAAATCAAAGTAGCTTAAGCCTTTTGTATGAAAAGCCGGGCTTACAGGCTTGGCTTTATTTTTCTCTTTGCATAGATCAATGTTCTGCAAGCACCCATAGTTTCTAAATAATGACAAATACACCTTCTCATAAAAGCAAGCTCATCAATACTAAATTCATTGCAGTGGATAACATGAAATAATCGCCTCTATTGTTCCGCTATTCTCTTCTTCTGTGCAAATGATGTGAAACATGGGAGAGCTAACTTGATCTAAGACCATATGAGTGCCATCTTTTTGACACTAGAATCCTACTGTTTGATGCTATTTTTCAATGCCACATAAGCGAATAAGTACTTTTCACTTTTATTCGAGCTACAAATATCATTTGACCAGTTAACGTTAAGCAAGATTGAAAAAACGCGGCAACTCTATAGTAAAATAGAATGCAATGCTAAATTATAAATACACATTGAAATAGCCATAGAATCAAAATACAAGTCCACATTCTAATGAATAATCGAATAACCCCTACAATGTTTTCCTTCTTAATTACTACTGGATATGAATACTAATTATGTCGATAAAACGAAGGAGCTTGTTCTAAAATTCAATGATATCGCATTGTCAGATATTCCATTAGTAGGTGGAAAAAATGCTTCTCTAGGAGAAATGTTCAGTCACTTAAATTCACAAGGTATAAAAGTTCCTGATGGTTTTGCTACCACCAGTGCAGCCTACTGGATGTTTTTGAAAGAGAATAACATTTTTGATGCTTTGAGCGAATTAATGCTATCGTTGGATAGAAAAACATTTTCAAACTTAAAAGACATCGGTAAAAATGCGCGGCAATTAATTTTGAATGCTCAATTATCGAAAGAGTTGAGTTCTCTCATTATTCAGGAATACAAATTACTTTGCATCAATGCGGGTTCTGCTGAAGTGGCAGTAAGAAGCAGTGCTACAGCCGAGGATCTTCCTACAGCCAGCTTCGCAGGACAGCACGAATCATTTCTTAATGTTAAAGGTGATGATGAATTACTCAAAACAATAATAAGATGTTATGCTTCATTATTCACTGACCGAGCAATAAAATACAGAGAAGATAATGGTTTTGATCAGATGAAAGTGGCGCTTTCCGTTGGAATTCAAAAAATGGTTCGTTCCGACAAGGCAAGCTCGGGAGTTATTTTTACTCTGGAGCCGGAATCCGGATTTAAGGATATCATATTAATCACAGGCGTTTGGGGCCTTGGCGAAAATATTGTACAAGGTGCGGTTACACCCGACGATTTTCTTGTTTTTAAACCTACACTAATATTAGGGAAGAAAGCTATTGTGTCAAAACGATTGGGAAGTAAAGCACTTACTATGATTTATTCAGCGGATAATAAACAAAGCACAATTAACATTCCCACTACACCCGAAAAACAAGAGCAACCGGTGTTGCAAGATGACGAAATAACCACCTTAGCCAAGTGGGCTTTGGCGATTGAAGAGCATTACAAAATGCCAATGGATATAGAGTGGGCAAAAGATGGAAATAGCAATGAATTATTTATTGTGCAGGCCCGTCCAGAAACAGTAATGAGCGGAAAAAACCCTTCAGTATTGAGCGAATATAAGTTACTAACGAAAGGGAAGTTATTGGCAAGCGGCTTATCCGTAGGCAATAAAATTGCTGCAGGAAAAGCAAGATATCTTCAATCTCCGGAAGAATCGCATAAACTGCAACCGGGTGAAATTTTAGTTACAGAGATAACAAGTCCTGATTGGGATCCAATACTTAAAAAAGCCTCAGCAATAATCACGAGTAAAGGCGGAAGAACAAGTCACGCCTCGATTGTTGCGAGAGAACTTGGAGTAACAGCCATTGTGGGGATAGGTGATGATATATACAAAATAAAAGACGGACAGCTGATCACAGTATCATGCGCAGAAGGAAAGCAAGGATATGTATACGAAGGGTTGCAGCAATGGTCGGAAAACGAAATTGATTTCCGAAACATAAAAATGCCCAACACAAAGCCAATGTTAATCATTGCAGACCCCGACAGAGCTTTTCAAGTCTCACACTATCCTAACGAAGGCGTAGGACTATTGCGTATGGAGTTTGTGATCAGTAATTCAATCAAAATACATCCAATGGCGTTGGTAAAATTCAAAGAATTGACCAACGAAAAGGTAAAAAATGAAATAGAACATCTTACCCTCCACTATCCCGATAAGGAGAAGTATTTTTCTGACAAGTTAGCACAAGGAATTGCCACAATAGCGTGTGCATTTTACCCTAAAGATGTAATCGTGAGAATGAGCGATTTTAAAACTAACGAGTACGCAAATTTAATTGGTGGCAAACTTTTTGAACCTGACGAGGAAAATCCAATGCTTGGTTTCAGGGGCGCTTCACGTTATTACAACGACGGGTACAAAGATGGTTTTCGTTTAGAATGTGAAGCAATGAAAACGGTGCGAAATGAAATGGGTCTAACCAATGTGAAACTGATGATTCCTTTTTGTCGCACAGTTGAGGAAGGTGAAAAAGTTATAGATATCATGGACCAATACGGATTAAAGCGAGGTGAAAATGGGTTAGAAATTTATGTTATGTCTGAAATTCCAAGTAACGTACTACTTGCAGAAGAATTTGCGAACATATTTGATGGTTTTTCAATCGGTTCGAATGACCTCACTCAACTCACGTTGGGCATTGATAGAGATTCTGTAATTATAAGCAGCCTGTTTGACGAACAAAACCCTGCTCCAAAAAAAATGATTGCTATGGCCATACAGAAAGCCAAAGCCAGTAATAGAAAAATCGGGCTATGTGGCCAGGCACCTAGTGACCATCCGGAATTTGCGAGGTTTCTTGTTGAACAAGGGATTGATACTATTTCTTTTACTGTTGATGCGCTAATTAAAGGCATTGAAAATATTAATAAGGCCGAAGAAAAAATGTATTTAATTTCAAAATAAAATGAAAATACTACTCAATAAAACAGCAATCATAACCGGTGCAGCATCAGGTATGGGCAAGGCCATTGCGGAACTATTTGCGGAAGAAGGCGCAAACGTGATCATTGCCGATCTTAAGCAAAATGAAATCGATGAAGTGGTTCAATCTATTACTCGTAAAGGTGGTGTTGCCCTTGGAGTAATTTGTAATGTATTAATTGAGGAAGAAATTAAAAACATGGTAAATGTTACCCTTCAGCAATTTCACAGAATTGATGTATTGGTAAACAACGCAGGTATTATGGACGATTTTGTTCCTGTTGACGAAGTTACAGATGAGCTTTGGAATCGGGTAATGGGTGTGAATATTAACGGACCTTTTTACACCAGTCGATTAGTCGTTCCAATAATGCTGAAAGAAGGCGGCGGTACAATTATTAATATTGCATCCGTAGGTGGTCTGCATGGTTCGCGTGCAGGAGCAGCATATACTACGTCCAAACACGCCCTCATTGGACTGACAAAAAACATTGGATTTATGTATGCACAAAAAGGCATAAGATGCAATGCCATTGCTCCAGGCGGCGTAAATACGAATATTAGCAAAGGAATGAGTCCACATCCATTTGGATATGAACGATGCGTTTCTGGTGGGTCAAATAACCCCCGCATGGGCGAGCCGGAGGAAATAGCGAAGACCACATTATTTCTCGCAAGCTCTGCTTCAAGTTTTGTAAATGGTGCAGTACTAACAGCAGATGGAGGTTGGACAGCTTATTAACATCCGATAAAAGCCTAAAGCTAATCCCAATTGAATAATATTTCAATCAGTCAGCTACATCTTGATAGTATTATTCGTCAGGTGATTGAAAAACCAGATACGACAACAACGCAAAAACGAAGGGTATAATTGCCATTTAGAAAATATGTAAAACGCGCAATAACAATTGCAGCATTAGATTTACAAATAAGATTTTTCACGTCCAACAAGATTTTCTTTTTCCCAACCGCCTGGGAAAGCAAAACGTAAAATAAAGTAAACACCACCTTTTCTATTACATTTTTAAAACACCATAGCCCTAGGCATGGTGTTTTATTTTTTTCTACCCGTCTTTTTTGATACTTTGCAGTATTACGTCCTTTTTGGACGCGCTTAATTCGCTGACAGAAGAATTAACTCACCAGCGCCAAAACACGACCCTGCACACTATGAACAGACGAGATTTTTTTAAACAAACAACACTATTTTCAATAGGTGGGCTTTTGATACCCTCTGCGTTTATTGAATCGTGTCGAAAAGAAGCTTTGTTTGATGAAATAAACTATGGCGGAAAAGTAATAATAATTGGAGCTGGTGCAGCAGGATTGTATGCAGCTTACATTCTAAAATCAAAAGGAATTAATTTTCAAATTCTAGAAGCTTCTTCCAAATATGGTGGGCGTTTAGGTAAACTTACAGGTTTTGCAAATTTTCCAATTGACTTAGGTGCTCAATGGTTGCATGGCCAAAACAATATTGTTGCTGATTTAACAAGAAAATCAAGAACACAAATTACCTTGGACGACAGCACAGAAAAATATTGGTTCAATAATCAACTGGTTACTTCATTGCCGAAGGACATCCTTTCACTTTTCAACAGAGAAGATAACCTACCCGATACCTCTTTCAAAGATTTTGCACTGCAAGAAGGTTTTGGAAATGAATACAAATATATTGTCGAAGGAATTGCAGGAGATTCCGGTGCTGCCGCTTCACAAATTTCTGCGTACTGGAAAGTAAAAGAAGAAGAAAACTGGAACTCCGGTGATGATGACTTTAAATTTCAGGAATCCTATTTTGATTTAATCGACAAGGAAATTGCAAGTTCAGTAAATGATAAAATCTTGCTCAATACAATAGTTTCTAAGATTGATTATTCAGAATCACAGATCATCATAACCGATGCTAATGCGAACACGTATACCGCAGATAAGGTTATTGTTACTGTGCCCATATCCATTCTTAAATCGGGAGATATACAATTTGTTCCTGCTTTACCGGTTGATAAAACAGTTGCATTTTCAAAAATTGGGATGGGTGCAGGAATGAAAGTGTTCCTGAAATTCAGCAATACGTTTTTCGACCAAAATATAATTGGAGGTACCATTTGTGCAGCTTATGCTGATGACAGTATTGGCAAAGCACAAAGCGACAATGTTTTACTTGCTTTTGTTATGGGCGAACAAGCAGAATATTTGACTGCATTAGGAAGTGATGCTGCTATTACAACTGCACTGCTTCAAGAATTAGACTTGATGTATAACGGACAAGCATCAGCAACATTTATTGCTTCGCATGTACAAAACTGGACATCAAATCCATTCGTTAAAGGAGCGTATTCGTACAGCACGGTCGGTATGGGAGACGCCCGAAGAATTGCAACTCAATCCATAAGCAAGAAACTCTATTTTGCAGGTGAAGCCATGAATATTAATGGGCATCATCAAACTGTTCATGGAGCCGTTGAAACCGGCTATAGAGAAGTGATCAATATTCTAAATGACCTAAACAAATGAGAGCAATACTGCTATTCTGTTTCTTGATCATTGGATGCAGTCGCTCTTCAGCGCAAGAGCTGAGAATTGAGGCCTCCTATGAATATTTGTACTCCGTACAATTGGACAAGGCAATTCAAACTTACAATTTTAGCCGTCCCTTCCTTGCGGAAAAACAACCACTCCTGGTGAATGGAATAGGAACATCAATTTCTTATGTTTTTAAAAATGCGAATCATTTCAAACATGGAATAAGCTTGACCTATACCTATTTCCGGAGCTCAGCAGAAAATGATTTTTTTAACAATACCCTTAATCTACATTTCGCTAAAATTGGCTACATCCTTCATTACGGAAATACTGAAAAATGGAAAGGGTTCTATTCTGATCTGACATTTTCTGCAACATCAAGTATTATTTTAAGAAACGTAAATGGAGAACCTTTTGTATATGATGAAACATCATCAAAAGCGTTGGGAATCGGCGGACAATTACAATTGAAATTCGGCCACTATTTTCATTTGAAAAATACAAGTTATTTATCGCCATTCATCTCTTTTGGTTACACACCGTATTTGTATTGTCCAAACGACGAAGCGGTAATTAATCAAACGAAAGGAGTCGTTGGTGACAATTGGACAAGCACAGCAACGGGACAAGTCGGCGTAGCATTTCATATAAGAAAACCAACGAACGACTAATTGAATTTGAGCATCCGTCAAAAAAGCACGATCAAGACGGAACATCTTGCTCAAATAAAACGGTTTTGCTATTAATCCAATATTAGTATTCAAAGTAACTCTAGCAGCAAGAGCCATACTTGTTGAATAACACCAAATGAAAAGACTAAAATACATTACTCCAGTACTCATATGGATAGTAATATTTGCCTTTACAGGATGTACAAATCGCTCGGTCGACAATTCAATGTCCAACAAAACTAGTGCAGACCGTTCTTCCTCCAATAGTCAACAAGCAAGCACTTCTTTAGGTGATAGTTTGACAAAACAAAGAGATGAACTCGCCAGTATTTACACCCAAGCCATTGCAGAGTTTATAAAAGCAGCATACAAGAAGGACCAAACCACTTACGATACGTTGTATTTTGGAAAGCACGTTTACGGGCAACCCGATGACTTTCCTGAGATTGAACTACCGGAGAGAATTGAGAAAACGGAAATCAGACTTGTAACACCGGAAGTAGGACAAGTGATACAAACCGCACGAAAATCTCTGGTGTATGTCAACTTAATTGGCTGGGTTGACAAAGAGCAAGCGGAGTTTGTAGTAGTCGTTTTCAGTAATGGCGGAGAACATCAGTTTGATTATTTAATCAATTTTACCGTCAATGCTAAAACAAATAAGTTTGAGTTGGATAAAATTGAGGTTGATAATTATTCACTTCGTAGAGGGCAAAAGCCTGAACGTATCGCAATTTATGCAGATGGCGAATATGTTGAAGAGAAGTGATCAACTATTTATTTTACGTCACTTCTTTTGTGGTGAAAATTACCATCTTCGCTAAGGCTTAAAAGCAGTCCAAGTAAAAAGAGTATATCCCGATAAACGAAAATCCATATCCAACAACTTTACCTTAAAGAAAGAAACTCAACAAATGAAAATATGTATGCTTGATATCCGCCTAGAAGGATTAGACAAGGAGACAAGAGTCAATCTACTCCTTCGGAACATTAAGCATAAACTACGTTCTGTAGTCATCTTGACTTGCCTGATACTTTTGCCGTTCACAACCAGTGCATATACAATCAACAGTATGCATGGTAATTTATCCTATTGTGACACAATGACCAGAGGAATTTTTATTGTTTGGTGGGACAGTGATTTTAATTATTCAGCGAAAGCCAATTTGATGCTGGATTCCATGCTGGCCTATAGAAATACATGCTTAAATAATTTAGGTATGCAGGACCCATTAAACGCCCAAAATGGATACTACTGCAATATTTACATTCATACACCGTCCAACACAAACGATTATTTCACTTCTAATTATCCTAATTGGGGAAATGGCGTTGGCGGAGATATCAATGGATATCCATTCATGACGTTGCCTATTTTTGTTTTAGATTCAAATTATGCAGGTCCTTATGGACGTTGGGTCAATCTTGCCCATGAAACCTTCCACATTTTTCAATCACATGGAATGTGGGATATTACTCCGGGCATTTATCTTACAAATGATGGTGATTGGTTTGTAGAAGCCTCAGCGAATTGGTTTGCGTTCATTCGTTATCCCAATTATTCAAGGTCTTTTGTAGAAGCCGAGATTTTGGTTCGGACCCCACACGTGCCTTTATGGCTTGGATGGTACAATCGCCCTAGCTTCTATCCAAATAATTGGCAAAGACAAGTGCATCAATACGCATTGTCTACTTACCTATTCTATATGACCAGTAATTTGGGTATTTCAGACAGCAGCCTTGTTTCTGTTTTTTACAGCGGAACCAATCTAACACCGCAAGAATACTTGTATAATCAAGTTGGTGGCACGGCACTGCGCAACAATTTCATTGATTGTGCAGCACATATGTGCAACGGATTTGATTTTATTTTACCCGCTCAACATGCAGCAGCTCAAAATGAGTGGACTACCTATGCAGATCCTTTGGACGATAATCAGTTCATACAAACCTATACAAACAACGGCAGCAACGGCTGGTTTCAACCAGATGATTCTTTGACAACAAATGCCTGGTCATTTAATACCTATAAATTATTGAACACGGCCACTCAAACATATACATTTGAAATCGATGCTGATGTAACAGGTAATTTTGGAGACAGTTCCTATTTTCAAGGAACAGTGTTGGTGCAAAACAGCGCAACAGGTGCAAGTTTTCACAACCTTATCATGAGCAGCAATAGTCAAGGTGCCCTAACACTGAATTTAACACCTAATGACACAGCGATCTATTTCATTATAGCTTCAATGCCGGAAGTATTTGACGATGCTAACACTGCGTTTCAATTATTTCCTTATAAAATGCGAATTAGTGTCGGGCCAGTAGGAATGGTAGAACCGAGCGTTACATCTCTTCCAAAATATGAAATAGCACGATATAATGTTTTGGGACAAAAAGTTGATAAGTACATAGGTGGTTTACAATTGGTGGTATACAGCGACGGTAGCACAGAACAAGTGTTTATTTCGAAGTGAGAATAATACTTGAATGTCTTCATTGTAGTACTACCTTTGTCCGAAACTCAACGAACAAAATCTTTATTTATTTCGAGAATTTCAACACACAACAACGTCAATTAAAATCAAAAGACAAAGGACATGAAAAAATTTATGCTCGATATCCGTTTAGAAGGATTGGACAACGAAACCAGAATGAAGCTACTCCCAAGGGAACAGGAACTTGTAAAAGAGCTGGAGCAAAATGGAACTATTGTAGATACGTTTATCAAGCTTGACATGTCAGGTATATATATTGTGATGATGGCGCATGATACTGATGATGTGCACACAAAACTCTCAGCCTTGCCGTATTACCCGTACATGAAAATTGAGATTATTCCTGTTAGAGTAATTAACAGCGTTAATCAATAATAAGAATTCCCACAGCCGCTGAGTGTGCATTAACACCTTACGCCTTTCGAACTCCAGAAAATGAATACAACTAACTATGCAGTATAAATGAGAAAAATTATTGTAGTAGCAGGTGCAACGGGGAATCTAGGAGGGAAAATTATTAATGCGTTGTTAAAACATGATGTCGAAATCCGAGCAGTTGTGCGACTGGAAACAAGTATAAGTAAAGTTGAAGCATTGCGACAAAAAGGAGTCAACGTATACCAGGTCGATATCACGAATACAGACGAAATTTCCAAGCATTGCATTGGAGCACATTGCCTCGTGTCAGCTTTAGCTGGTTTGCAAGAAACTGTAATTGACGTACAAAAGCGATTCCTGAACGCTGCAGTTCAAGCAGGAGTTCCAAGGTTTATTCCGAGTGACTACTCGAGCGACTTTACAAACCTAATAGAAGGTCAAAATAGAAACTTGGATTTGAGAAGAGAATTTCACACGTATTTGGAAACCGCGCCGGTGAAAGCTACAACCATATTCAATGGTCCTTTCATGGACCTTTTGACAACAGACATGCCACTCATACTTTTCAAAAAACGCAAGATTTTGTGCTGGGGTAATGCTGATCAAATAATAGAATTTACAACTACAGACAATGTTGCCGAATTTACGGCTTGCGTTGCTCTAGATGACGAGTCGCCAAGGTTTATGCGCATTGCAGGCGACAGACTTTCCTGCAATGAATTTGTTAAGTTACTATCCGAATTGACTTCGAAGGATTACAAACTATTCAGACCCGGAGGAATACGTCTATTAAATTTTGTAATAAAGATGACAAGATTCTTTTCACCCGCCACAAATGAACTTTATCCGGCTTGGCAAGGGATGCAGTACATGAGAGACATGATGGAAGGACGAATCATTTTTCAAAATTATGACAACAATAGATATTCTCATATCAAGTGGACAACGGTCAAGGAATTTTTGATTAAGGAAAACGTCAAGGATAAATAGTATTGATTAAAGAAAAACTGAATCAAACCCATTCAGGACGTTGAGACAAACAAGCTGAATGCCTCAGGAAAAGAGATTGCAGGCAAACCTAGACTGCCCATGCACGCAATAGGGATTATGGCATTGTTTTCTTCCTTATTTGGAGGCATGTATGCAGTTAAATTAGCAGATGATTTGTTCAGAAATTATAACATTCCCTATGTTTTGCACTTGTGTTCGGAACATTGGGCTTGCTTGTTGGAGAAGAAAAGAAACACACGCCTACTGATGCGTCAATTTCGCACTCGGGGCAGAACATACCAGTAATCTTCGCCTGAATCGATATTCATGTCCGCTCATTTCGGTATATTCGGTTCAGCAGTTGAAAAACGAGATTCATAAACTACCGAATTTCATTCATGAAAGTTATCTGTAAAGGTCAATACTGTTACGAGCCCGAATTTGACAGCAACAAAGCGCATGCGTTCGAATTGATCTTAGATTTCGATTCTGACCAGTTCAAAGGCATTGCAGTGGAAGAAGAATTTACAACTTTAACAAATGAAGTACCTACTATAACTGGTTTCATGGATAATGAACAAATCAGTTTTACAAAACAATACCCATTTCAATTTGCTGCAGACGAAAACAATCAAATTGTTATTGATCGGTCAAAACCCGGACATCTAGTTGTGTACGAAGGGTTCTTGAACAGGAAAAACCTTGAATGGGAAGGATCTTGGGAGATTATCTCAGATGAAGTTCGTCTCTCTACGGATGTTTACCTCGCTATGATAGAGTCAGGATCTTGGAGAATGAGAATGAACCAGAGTAATGAATTACACGAATAGCCTACCAAATTAATGCAAACCACAAATTATATCGTTGGCTAGCTGTAAAAACTTAAAATGTCACACTACAATGATTAGCAAAAACATCCTCACAACAATAAATAATATTCTGAAGACTCTCGCAAAAACCAACAAAACGGGTTCACAATCACGAGCAAGTTTGCCCTTGATATTCTTTTGCGCTATTGCGTCATTTCATTCATTACACGCTCAAAATAATAAAGAAGTCAGTACAGGAGTATTTATTAATTCTATCTATGATTTGGATTTCCCCGGAGAGTCCTACAATATTGACATGTGGGTTTGGTGCACGTACTCCGACACAACAATCCAAATGAATGAGTGGATTGAATTCCCAAACACGAAAGAATATAACTTTTCTAATGCAGTAATCGAATCTCGCGGTGAATTGCAATGGATGACAATGCGGGCAAACGGTGAAATCATCAAAAAGTGGGATGTGCGCAAATTTCCGTTTGACCATCAAGAACTTAATATTGCATTGGGATACTCCTTCGATACTGCAACATTCCAAGTCAAAGCGGATGCAATTAACTCAAAGATTGATCCCGATTTTAAATTAGAAGGATGGCGCATTGACAATATTGAGTTTAAAAGAAATATCAAAACATATCAAACAACCTTTGGAGATCCACTCCTTACCGGAGGTACAAGTGTATATCCGGAGTTTGATATTGACATTTCAATATATAGAATGGATTCAGTTATGACCTTGATGAAACTAATTTTAGGTCTAATTATTGCATTTACAATTTCATGTTGCGTGTTTTTCATTAAGCCAACAAACACAGATCCGCGATTTGGGCTCTGCGTAGGAGGTCTTTTCACAGCTGTAGGAAACAAATACATCACAGATAGTGCGGTTCCAGCTACGAATCAAATGACATTGATTGATTACCTGCACCTGATTACATTCATTTGTATCTTTCTGATAGTAATTCAGTCTGTCATTTCTTTGTTGATCTACGAAAGAGATACGGATAGTGCGAAATTACTATCCAAGAAATTTGACCGAATCTCATTTCTTTTTGTTGTGCTGATATTCATAAGTTCTTTTGTAGGTTTCACCTTGCATGCGATGTAGTAATAAAATGAAAAAACACTCTGTCCTATTGATTTCAGTACTTGCCTCTTTTTGTTTTGGCTTCGCTTTTAACTCAGTCATCTCCCAAAAGAAATCTGAAGCTATTCCGCTAAAAAAAGTTACTGGAATTGGCGGAATATTTTTCAAATGCAAAGACCCGAAGAAGATGCGCGAATGGTACAGTGTAAATCTTGGATTAAACACAAACGATTATGGAGCAGTATTTGAATGGTATCAAGGCGCAGACAGCACGAAGAAAGGATTTCTACAATGGAGTCCATTTAAAGAAACGACCAAGTACTTTGATCCGTCTACCAAAGAATTCATGATCAACTATCGAGTTGCGGATCTCAATGCACTCGTTGTCGAATTGAAAGAGAACAAGGTCACTATACTTGACACCATTGAGTCGTACGACTATGGAAAGTTCCTTCACATTCTCGATCCAGAAGGAAACAAGATTGAATTGTGGGAACCGAATGATGGTGTGTATGAAAAAATGGGCAAAGACATGGCTAGCCCTACCACCAAATAACGCATTCCTTCTGTATATAAACCATTTTACACATTGTAGACAGCAATAGTTAGATAGTTTCTAAATGCAATAAGTATATTTGAGTTCCAAAAGCAATACGCTTTCGGTCAACACATCGGCTTCCCCCCAGCTGAATAGGATTAACCTCAATACACTTCGTAATGACGAGCGGATTTGAAAAACCTATTACAGTAAAGGATGCGATTAACAACATCGACAAGCGAGAATATTTGTTGCCCGCTCTTCAACGGCAGTTTGTTTGGGGAACGGAGCAAATTGAAGTGTTGTATGATAGCATCATGCGAGACTATCCCATCAACTCTTTCATGTTGTGGAAAGTTACCGACGCTTCCATTAAGAACAACTTAAAGTTCTATGAATTCCTAAAGCAATATCGACAGAAATACAATGAACTGAATCCAGAATTCAACACAAAAGGAAGCGCAGACTTCTACGCAGTGATTGATGGTCAGCAACGACTAACAAGTATCTACATCGGCCTTAAAGGCTCATACGCTTACAAGGAATACAAAAAGTGGTGGCGCGATGATGAGGAATGTTTACCGACTAGACATCTCTACCTCGATCTCAATGCACCAATGCCGGAAGACAATGAGAAGAAAACAAAATTTGATTTCAGATTTCTTACGGAGGATGAACTCGCTTGGTTCTCCACTCAGGAGCCTGACCGAAATTGGTTCAAAGTAGGAGACATTCTTACCATTGATAGTCGCACAGATCTCGATAATCATATTGACGATAAAGGTTGGCTGCGTAATCAATTCACGAAAGAAACAATCCGCCAGTTGTGGGCAGTAGTTCATGAGAAGCCCTTGATCAACTACTATCTTGAGCGCAACCAGGAACTCGCAACAGTCCTTGACATTTTCATCAGAACAAACAGTGGCGGAGAAGCGCTTTCCTTTTCTGACCTGTTGATGTCCATCATCACGGCCAATTGGAAGAAGCTCGATGCCCGGAAAGAAATTCCCGATGTAATCAACAAAGTTTTCGCCATTCGCGGAAGAGAGTTTCAAATCAGCAAAGACTTCGTTCTCAAAACATGCTTGGTGTTACTTAATGATAACATCAAGTTTCAAATCAAAAATTTCGATCAAACCAATGTTGTTCATTTTGAAGAACATTGGCCGGAAATCAAGAAAGCAATCATTTCTGGATTTGAACTCATTGCTAATTTCGGATTAAGCAACTTTACTTTACGAGCGAAGAACGCGGTGATTCCAATCATCTATTTCATCTACCAAAAACAGATCACAGATGAAATTAATCACCCGTTGAAACATCATGCCGATAAAGCAATGTTGCAGAAGTGGCTCAACACATCATTGTTAAAAGGAGTTTTTGGGGGTCAATCGGATAACGTGTTGACTAAAATCCGAAAGCTCATCAACGGTAAATTAGAAAACACATTAGTGAAACTGAAAGAGCCGTCTTTAACAGCTGGTGAACGAACGCAACTCCTCCAAATATTAAAAGCTACACCCTTTCCATTCAAGGAAATCGTAAGCGAATTTTCTGGCGATCCATCGAAGAACTTAACCTTCGACGATGCATT
>Ga0114980_10001082_pt1 | contig 19526 bp, 18 predicted proteins | sample S_140806_EF_Meta_FD_87018 | JGI IMG/M metagenome (GOLD analysis project Ga0114980, IMG submission 87018) | Freshwater microbial communities from Lake Simoncouche, Canada to study carbon cycling - S_140806_EF_MetaG | ecosystem: Environmental > Aquatic > Freshwater > Lake | place: Lake...
AAGGCCCGGAAGTCATCGGAGCTGAGCTGATCCCAGCCTTTGAACGGCCTGCGCCACTGCCGGAACTGCCGCAGAGCCGTCTCGTAAAGCTCCAGCGTGCGGGGAGAGCTGCGCCGCTCGGCATCGAGAAACTGCAAAAAGCCTTCCGCGAGCTCGTCAGGCGGTTCGATGGTGGCGGGGGCTTCGGGCATGCGTGGGAGCATATAGAAAGGACGAAAGGGACGGAAAGGACGAAAGAGACGCGGTGGTAGGCGAAAGGTTACGAGTTGCGAAACAGGATAACAGAGAACAGAGAACCGCGAACCAATCCGCCCCATGCCCTTCCGCATCTTTGACCGCTACCTCGCCCGCCAGATCGGCATGGCGACGCTGATCGGCGTGGCGCTGCTCAGCGGCGTGATGGTGCTGGGGAATGTCTACAAGAAGCTCGACGAGCTGCTGGGGAATACCGAGCTGCCCATCTCCGTCGTGCTGGAGTTTGTGGCGCTGGTGATTCCCTTCTCGCTGATTTACACCATCCCCTGGGCCTTCCTCACCGGCATCCTGCTCGTGTTTGGACGCCTCTCGGCGGATAACGAACTCGTCTCCCTGCGCATGACCGGCATGTCCATGCCGCGTATCTGCCTGCCGGTCTTTGGAATGGCCGTGCTGCTCAGCGCCGTGTGCTTTTATGTGAATGTCGATCTGGCTCCGGCGGCCAAGGACCGCATGAAGCGGCTGTTTTACCGCGTCGTGGCGGATAATCCCGAGACGCTCTTCCAGGAGGGCCAGGTGCTCGATAAGATGCCCGGCTACCGCATCTACACCGGCAAGCGCAACGGCACCGAGCTCAAAGACCTGCACATCATGCAGATCTCCGGGGCCACCACCGCCTACATCCGCGCCACGGATGCCACGCTGCATGCGAAGCCCGGCTCTCTCGATTTCATGCTCAATCTCCGTGATGAGCACCTCGAGCAGGCGGGCAGCGGCGCGGGCGATAAGACGCAGGCCCTGGGTTTTGGCAGCAAATGGCTCTCCTTCTCGCTGGCGAAGCTGCAGGAGGACACCGTGCGCATCAATGCCAGCATGAAATCCACGCCGGCCCTCTCGCAGGAGGTGAGCACTGGGAAGGATTGCTTCTCCGGGGTGGAGCTCACGCCGGTACAGAAGTCCCTCTCGCACACGGAGCTGAACAAACGCTACAGCTTCTCCCTCGCCTCGATCACCTTTGCCCTCGTGGGCATCCCGCTGGGCATCACCGCGCAGCGTCGCGAGACCTCCATGGGCTTCGTCATCGGCATCGCCACGGCGCTGGCCTACATGAGCTTCATCATCCTGGCGGAGGCACTCGGAGAAAAGCCCGGTGCCATGCCGCACCTGCTCATGTGGCTGCCGAATGTGCTCTTCCTCGGCATCGGTGCCTGGATGTTTCGCAAGCTGAGCCGCAAGTAACCCCGCCTCTCATCGCGTTTTTTCAGCTGTCATGCCCATCACCCTTCCCACCACCTCCCGCCGCCGCTGGATGCAGCAGGCCACCGCCGCCGGATTCGCCACGCTCGCCGCGAAACTGCCGGCCGCCGAGCTTCCCGAGCAGCTCTGGGTGCTGTTTTCTGATCCGCACATCGCCGAGGATGAAAAAGCCATCTCCCGCGAGGTCTGCATGGCGGAGAATCTCACCCGCTGCGTCAATCAGGTGCTCAAAATCGGCCAAAAACCCTTCGGCGTCATCGTGAATGGCGACTGCGCCCTGCTTGATGGCAAGACCGAGGACTACGCCACCTTCACCCGGCTCATGGAGCCCCTCACCGGCAACTCCATCCAGGTCCACTGCACCCTCGGCAACCACGACAGCCGCCAAAATTTCATCAATGCCGTCCTCCCGCCCGGTCCACCGAATGCCGAACGCCAGGTGCCCGTGGCGGATAAGCACGTCTCCGTCGTCTCCAGCGCCACGATGAACTGGGTGCTGCTCGATTCCCTCCACAGCGTCAACCAAACTCCCGGCCTGCTCGGTGATCTCCAACTCGGCTGGATCGACCGCACCCTGCGCGGCCTGCCGAACAAGCCCACCCTCGTCTGCGCCCATCACAATCCCATGCTCTCCAGCATGGAGGAGAAGAAGAAAAATGCCTGCCTCCAGGACAGCGATGCCCTTTTCAAAGTCCTCGCCGCGCACGACAAAGTGAAAGGCTTCATCCACGGCCACATCCACCACTGGAACCTCTCCAAGCACGCCGAAACCGGCCTTCCCGTGCTCAGCTTGCCGCCCGTGGCCTACACCTTTGGCAAAGACCGCCCGAATGGCTGGGTGCTCGTCCGTGCCACCGCCGAAAAAGCCGAGTTCGAGCTCCGCAGCCTTAATCCCGCCCACGACGAGCACGGCAAGAAGCATATCATCGACTTCGCCTGAGGATTTGGAGCCTCCGCAGCGCGGATCGAAAGCGGGTTCACTGTCCCGTGAGCTTGACCTTTCCCCCCATCGCTGCTCTCGCTAAGGACTGCCTTCACCCATGACCGCCCGCGATCTCCTCACTCTCACGAAATTCCGCCTCAGTGCGCTCGTGATCGTGACCACGTTTGTCGGCTTCTGGCTGCGGGCACCCCGTCCGCTGGACTTCTGGCTGTTGGCGCACACGATTTTTGGCAGCACGCTGGCCGCCTTTGGTGCCGCCGTTTTTAACCAGCTCATGGAGATCGAGCCGGACAGCCGCATGCAGCGCACGGCGGATCGGCCCCTGCCATCGGGTCGCGTGAGTCCCTCGGCGGCGTTTGGGCTGGGCTGGTTTTTGAGCGCCTTGGCGCTCATCCATCTGGCGAATCGCGTGAATGTGGAAGCGGCCGCTCTCACGGCGGCCACGCTGGCGGTTTATCTTTTCATCTACACGCCGCTGAAGCGCCAAAACGCCATCAACACGCTTGTTGGCGCGGTTTCAGGCGCTTTGCCACCGCTCATCGGCTGGGCCGGGGCGGCCGGGCCGGCCACCAGCATCACGCCGTACTTCCGCTGGCAGCTCATGCTGGAGCCGGGAGCCATTTATCTCTTCATGCTGCTCTTTCTCTGGCAGCTCCCACACTTCCTGGCGATCAACTGGATGTATCGGGACGAGTATCGCAAAGGCGGCTTCATCATGCTGGCGAACGAGGACGAGCACGGCGCGAAGACCTCCCGCCATGCGCTCGCCTACGCCTTCGCCACGCTGCTGCTGATGCTTTATCCCGCCTACACGGCCACGGTGAGTTTGGCGTGGTTTTTGCCACCTGCGTTGCTGCTCAGCGGCTGGCTCGGCTGGCTGGCGCTGCGCTTTAATCGCCAGCCAGAACGTCCGACGGCGCGAAAGCTCTTCTTTTGCACGCTCGCCTATCTGCCGCTCATTTTGATCGTCACCGTGCTGGCCTGGAAACGCTGATCCAAAGGCCGTTTTCCTTCGTAACCTCCGCGCTCCATGTCCGAACCCTCCTCACCACCTGCCAAACAGCCTCTGAATCCGTGGTCCATCTGGATCCCGATCATCATGGTGATGCTCGGCGTGGTGGTGTTCTATAACTGGCTCATCTTCCGCCAGCGTCAGGAGATGGACCTGGCCAAGGCGGAGGCTGCTGGCATGCCCTCACGCCCACCCATCATGAGCCGCCTTTCGAACGATCTGGAGCTCACCGAGCGCAGCGGGAAGAAAGTGCATCTCGCCGAGTTGAGGGGTAAAATTCTCGTCACCTCGTGGGTCTTCACCCGCTGCACTCGCGGCTGCTCGGCGGTCACCTCGTTGATGAAAAAACTCTACGACGAGTTCGCTGATCATCCGGAGATCCACTTCCTGTCCTTCTCGCTCGATGCTGACGACACGCCCGAGATGCTCTCGAAGTTCGCGAGCAATCTCAACATCCCCGCCGATGCCCGCTGGTGGTTCCTCAGCGGAGATAAGAAGAACGTGCGCGATTACATGACGCGCCAGTTTGGCTTCCGCGCCGTCGAGGACATGCCGGAGAAGGATCGCCTCGGCCCCGATGACAAATACATCCACGATTTGCGCATCGCCGTCGTCGATCACCAAGGCCACGTCCGCCGCCTCGAAGACGTGATGAATGCCGATCCCACCACCGCCCAATACTGGAGCGAGCAGCTCCGCCGCGACCTCCGCTGGCTCATTGACTACCGCGATGGCAAAGTGAACTGACCCAGCATCGGAGTGATGGAGGGCTGGATTCGTGGATTGATGTGACTCAGACCTCCACTACTCCAAAACTCCACTTCTCCATTTCCCCAGCCCCTATGACCGTCTTCGAACTCCCCAAGCTCTACACGATCTTCAACGCCTGCGCCCTGCTGCACATCATTCTGGGCCTCGTCATGATCAAAAAAGGCCAGCGCACGCCGCACATCGCCAGCATGGTCATTGCGCTGTTGTTCTCGACCGCCTTCCTCGGCTGCTACCTGTATTACCACTACCACGCCGGGCATGTGAAGTTCGCCGGCACCGGGATGACGCGGCCCATTTACTTCACCATCCTCTTCACCCACATCCCGCTGGCCGTGCTGAGCCTGCCTTTGATCATCATGACCGTCGTCCCGGCGCTGCGGAACCGCTTCGACAAGCACAAGCGCATGGCCAAGTGGACCGTCCCCGTCTGGCTCTACGTCTCCGTCACCGGCATCATCGTTTATCTGATGTGCTACGTCTGGTATGGACCGCCGATTCGCGGCTGAGACATTTAGCGCAAAGCCCGCTCGTAAGCGGCGTGAAGGCTGGCGGTGCTTTTTTGCCAGTTCAGCTCGGTGGTGAGGCGGTCAAAGCCGGCGCGGCCCATCTGCTGGCGACGCGTGGGATCATCGAGGAGGCTCGAAATGGCTTCCGCGAGCTTCACGGCATCGTTTTCCATGACATAGACCGCAGCCTCGCCAGCGCTGTGGCGACCCTCGATGGTGCCAAACATGACGACGGGCTTCGCGAAGGCCATGTACTCGAGCACCTTGTTCATGGTGCAGTGGTCGTTGTAAGCATTGATAGGATCACAGGCGATGCCGAGATCGATCGTCTGCAAGGCGGAGCAGAGAAACGCATCGCTCACACGACCTGGCATGCTGATCTGCGCCGTGAGGCCCAACTCATCCCGCAGGCGCAGGAGAGCGTCATACTCTGGTCCGCTGCCCATGAGGAGGAAGTGCACATCGGTTCTTTTTTGCACCTGCACGAGGTGATGCGCCGCTTTGAGCAGGTACTCGACGCCATCCGCACTGCCCATCACACCGATGTAGCCGACGAGGTGCGTTTTGCCCTGCTTCAAGCCTTCATCGCGAGGCGCGGCGGTATCGAGAGCGTTCGGCGCGGTGCGGACGACGAAGGCGGCATCGGCGTGGAGATGCCCACGACGCGTCACCGCGGCAAGCACGCTTTGATTCGTGGCGATGACGACATCCGCCAGCGCCAGCGTGGCCCGCTCGGCGAGACGCACGGCGCGGTAGAGCAGTCCACGCGCATCGAATTTGGCCTCGAACATCTCCGGGCAGAGGTCATGCACATCAAAGACAACGCGGGTGCCGAAGAGCAGCTTAAAGGGCAGAGCCACGAGGAAAAGCAGGTCCGGCGGATTGCAGAGGTGAATCACATCGAAGCGGCCACGACGGCTCATCGCCTTCCAGGCATGCCAAAACTCGCCGACGAGGGCGCTGGCGTATTCGAGGAGGAAACCGAACGGCGTGCGGGCCTCCGCCGCGATCCAGTGGCGGTAGATTTGAATGCCATCGAGCACCTCCTCCGCCTGCGTGTGGCCTCGCATGCGCGGGCAGATCACCGTGACCTCGTAACCGCCATCCCGCAGCGCACAGGCTTCCTGCCAAACCCGCCGGTCAAAGGGGACCGGGAGGTTTTCCACGAGGATGAGGACTCGGCGGCGCATGGCGTGCATTCGATGAGCCTACGGAATACACAGAAGACGCGGAAAGGGGAATGAATTCGCCTCAAGGCGTGGCCGTGCGCTTCTCTTTGGGCAGCCATTCGATTTCGAGGCCCTTGCCATCGCTCTTTTTGCCGCCACCAAAGAAGTCACCCGTATCCTTCACGGTCACAAAGATGAGGAAACCGAAGAGCATGAGGGCGCAGGCGGTTTGCAGGTATTCGAGCAGCCTGCCCTGCGGGGGCTTGCGGCGGATGGCCTCAAGCGCCGCCATGGTGATGTGCCCACCATCGAGCACCGGGAAGGGCAGCATGTTCATGATAGCGAGGTTGATGTTGAAGACGACGCTGAACCACAACACGAGACGCCAGCCATCCGGGTGCTGGAAGAGCTTGTAATAGAGGCGGCCGACTCCGACGGGGCCGCTCATGTGCGCGGGGCTGAGGTCGGATTTGGGTGAGAGGAGCTTGGAAACCAGCGCTCCCATGTGGCGCATGGCATCACTCACCTGCTCCACGGGCGTAGGGCCGGGCTTGATGGTGGTGCGCTTGCCTTCCACATCCCACACGATGCCGACCATGGGGAATTCGGTTTTATCGCCGACTTCCTTCATATTGTTCTTGTCAGGCACACGCGGAGTAATGGCGAGCGTGATGATCTGGCCGTCACGTTCGACATCGAGTTGCACCGCTTTGTTGGCCTTGTCCTGAATGTGATCACCGAGGTCAATCATGCTGCGCAGGGACTTGCCATCGGCACGAACGACGAGATCGCTAGGCTGGAGGCCCGCATCCGCGGCGGGGCCGCTGGGCATGACCTTGGCCACCATCGGGGTCATCTGGCCCATGAGGCCCACATCTCGCAATTCGGGGCGTTTGAAGATGGCATTCCACCAGGAGGCTTTCTCTTCTTTTTCCTCTTTCTTGAGCTCCGGCCACGCTTTCGGATCGACGTCGAACTTCAGCAAGCCGGCCTGCCCAGCTCGCTCGACTTCAAAGGGGATCGTATCGCCCTCACTGGCCACCATGCTCCAGCGCACGCTGTCCACGAGGCCTTCGAAACGTTTCACCGGATGGCCGTCCACCGTTTTGACAACATCCCCAGCCAGGATGCCCGCTTTTTCCGCCGGACTGCCTTTGGCAACGTGGCCGACGATGGTGGTGGAGTGCATCTCACTCTGCGGTTTTCCAAACTGCCACACGGCCACCGCGAAGGCGCAGGCGAGCAAAAAGCTAAACAACGGACCCGCGAAGGCGACGATGGCTTTATCGAGTGGGGTGATGGTGGGAAGATTGTCCTGATCGACTTCGCCTTCGAGGCCACCCATGGGGGCCATCTGTGGCAGGGCCACAAAGCCGCCGAAGGGAATGCTGCCGAGGCCGTACTCGACGCCGTTGATCTTCTTCTTCCACAGTGGTTTGCCGAACCAGACGTAGAATTTGTCGATCTTCAGCCCACGCCAGCGGGCAGCAAGAAAATGGCCCCACTCATGCACAACGATCATGAGATTGAAGACGAGGACGACGAGAAAGAGGGTGCCGATGAAGGAGAGCCAGGCCATGGGGGAGCGAAAAAGGGCAGAAATCTACCACCCCGGCATTCCGGGCGCAAACCGTCACACGATTCTTTTGGGTGAAAGGACCGCTCCGGGGTAGAAATGGCTACCGGAATGGAATATGGCCCCCATTCTCGCTCTCAACCATGATGCCTGCCGCAGCCCCGACTCTCATTCACCGCGCCTGCCTGATCCTCCTGGCGCTCGCCACCTCCTTTCTCTGCTCCTGCAAGACGACGAAGAGTGTGTTCGCCTCCGTGAGCGTGAAGCCCTCCAGCTTTCTCAGTCACGGCAGTGAATTGAAGGAGGACCGCTCCCGCAGTGCCTTTCTGGGTAACTGGTGGACCTCCGACAAGAAACACCAGACCGCTGCGGAGGCCATCAGGAAGCTCTACATCAGCCCCGTGCGCATCGATGCCGTGCGCCCGATGAAGAACTACCTCGCCAGAGTGGAGTTCAGCGATGAGCGGCGGCAGAAAAAGCTCGTCGAGCTAGCCAGCTATGCGCAGAAGCGATTCATCAAGGCATTCAAAGACTCGAAGACTCCACGCTATGAAATCGTCGATGCGCCAGCGGAAGATGCGATGACACTCGACCTACATCTCCTCGAGTGGGAGCCAGCTGCCTTTAGCGGTTTCCTCGCTCGTGAGACGATTGATTTGATCACCTTCCCCGCTGTGGGTGATCTCCTTTGGAAGCCGGAGCGTGCCGCCACCACCATCGAAGGCCGCCTGATCGAACCGAAGAGCCAGAAGTCGGTGTTTGAGTTTGCGGACAAAGAGGAAGCCAAGACGATCATCGTGCTGCCCGTGCAGGAAGCCTTTCCCACCGGGCAGGCCCGCTTCGCTATCCGGGAGTGGGCACGGCAGTTCGAGGTCATGATGAACAATGATTCCGCGAAGCGTCCGAAGGATAGCTCGCCGATCCAGATCTGGGCCTTTTGAGCGGATTTTTCATAACGAGCAGGTCGAGTAGAAATAGACTGCTCTTCACATCCGGCTTCCCACTTGCCAGAGAGGTCGAGTTCTGGTGCGATACGAGCGTCTCTTGCTCCTGACGCCCATGAAAACGCTCACCTTAAGCCTCGCTGCTCTCTTGTTGGTTGGCAGCAGCTTGTTCCTCACCTCCTGCGCCCATCCCTACGGTGCGGGAGTCCTCGGTAGCGGCATCGCCCGCCGACAGGCCACTCCGCCACTGCTCAGCTCCGTCCTGGCAGGTGCCACACGAAACACCCAGGCCAACAGCTGGCTCTTCGCCAACACCCGCTTCGATCCCTGCTCGCCCAGCTACCGCCGCTCGTCCTACATCACCAGCACCTATCACACGCGGCACGCACGCCCCTACTACTCGAACTACGGCTGGGGTCGCCCTTACTATGGCTCCACCTGGGATGCCTATCCCTACACCACGCAGTGGCACCAACAGCAGCCCGCTGGTGAGCTACGGCCAGCCGATGAGCCACTACGGCGGCTGGAGCTATGTGTACCGCCCCGCCTACTGGCCGGCGAGCAACAGCTTCTATCGCTGCCGATAAGGCATCCCATGCTTCACGAAAAAGGCGGGCCTCACAGCCCGCCTTTTTTTATTTCTCACCTCGGCTCATTGCGGAATCGGGTCACCGCGTTTCACGGTCTTACCTTCCCACACGGCCTCATCGGTCTTTTTATCGTAAGTGAGCACGCGGCTGGCGCTGTTCGGAGCTGGTGGCACGTCGATCTTCGGCAGCCATTTTTTATGCTCGGCCATGATGGCGGCGTTTTCAGGCTTCGCGGCCACATTGGTCCATTCGTTCGGATCGTTGACCATGTCGTAGAGCTCCTCGCTGCCGTCGGCGTAATGAATGTAGCGCCATTTTTCACTGCGAACGCCGTGGTTTCCTTGGTTGTGGCTGGTGACGGCGGGGCGCTCGCGTTTCGTGGCGGAATCCTTGAGCTGCGGAGAGAGGCTGAGGCCTTCCAGGTCATCGCGTTTCGTCAAACCGGCGAGCTCAATGAGCGTGGGATAAAGGTCGAGCAGCTCGGCGGGCTGGTTGCAGCGCTGGCCGGGCGTGATGCCCGGTCCGGCAAAGACAAGCGGGACCTTGGTGCCGCGATCCCAGAGGGTGTTTTTGCCGGTGATCTCCTTTTCACCGAGATGCCAGCCATGATCCCCCCACACGACGACGAGGGTGTCATCGCGATGACCGGACTCGTCGAGGGCGGTGAGCAGGCGGCCGATCTGCGCATCGGTGAAGCTCGTGCAGGCGAGGTAGCTGCGGACGAGATTGCGCCATTGGTTGGCTTCCTTGAGGAACTTCAAACGTGGCTCCGGCAGATGCCAGTGGAGGTACCACGAGAAGCGTGGTGTATCGGCCCGGTCGTTCTCGATGATCTTCGGCAGCACGCTGTCGTCATCGGGATACAGGTCGAACCACTTCTGCGTCGCGTAGCAGGGCACATGCGGCAGGAAGAAACCCGCAGCGATGAAGAAAGGCTGGTCCTTTGGTGCCTTCTTGATCTGCTCGACCGTCCACGAGGCCACTTGGTAGTCGCCTTTGCCAGTGTCGTCATTGTCCAGCGGCCACACGCCCCAATCGACGAGCGGATTGTTGCCCATCGGCGTAGGGTTCACGAGCTTCTGCGGCGGCTTGGTGCCCACGCCGCCATACGGCGCGGTGAGCATGAACTCCGGCTTGGCATCGGCTGACTTCTTCGCGGCGTTTTTGCCCTTTCCTTTGCCAACGCCGCCACCCGTGCCGCCGTGGTAGATTTTGCCGGTGGCAGCCGTGAGATAGCCGTGATTCTCAAAATGCTGCGGCAAAGCCACGCGGTCCTTCCACTGCGGCAGCGTGCGAAACCATGGCGAGAGGCCGTAAATGCCCGTCGTGGTCGGGCGCAGGCCGAGGAGCAGGCTGGTGCGGGAGGGATTGCACAGTGGCATGTTGCAATGCGCATTGGTGAAGGTCGTGCCGCGAGCGGCCAGCTTGTCGAGGTTCGGCGTCTTCGCCATCGCATGACCGCCGAGATGACCGATCCAGTCGTTTTGGTCGTCGATGGCGATGAAGAGGACATTGGGCTTCGCGGCGAAGAGCGAGGCAGTGAAGACAGCGAGAAAAAAGATCGAACGGAACATAGGCAGGGGTGTGGGGTAACGTAGCTTGTCGTCCGATACTTCAACTATCCTCCCCCTCATGCCGCCCACCCGCCCTCACTTCTGGAAATGGTATGTCTGCGGCCTGCTGCTGCTGGCCACGACGATCAATTACATGGACCGCGTCACCCTCGCGAATGCCTCCGTGCGGGTGACGAAGGAATTCGGCCTCAGCGAGGAGCAGTATGGGAATCTCGAACTGGTCTTCGGCTGGGCCTTTGCCGCTGGATCACTCGTCTTCGGCTTCCTGGCGGATCGTTTGAAGGTCTATTGGCTCTACCCCGTCGTGCTCGCAGGCTGGTCCGTCATGGGAATGATCTCCGGGTGGACGAGCAGCTACACCGAGCTGCTCGTGTGCCGACTCTGCCTCGGCTTTTTCGAGGCGGGTCACTGGCCCTGCGCCTTGAAGACCACCTTTGCACTTCTCGATGAAAAAGATCGCACCATGGGAAACAGCGTCCTGCAAAGCGGCGCCAGCATCGGAGCCATCATCACGCCGCAAATTATGAAGGCCCTCATGACCGACGACATCGGCTCGTGGCGCGGGGCCTTTGTCATCGTCGGTGCCGTGGGCCTCGGATGGGTCGTCGTGTGGTTTATCTCCATGCGTCCTCGCGAGCTGGAGACGGCTCCTCTGCCTGAAAAAGCCTCCGGTGGACCGGGAAGCCTCGCTTGGATCCTCAGTCGGCGCTTCTGGGCGCTGGCGCTGCTCATCACCGGCACGCAGACGGTGTGGCACATCTACCGCGTGTGGATGATGAAGTTCCTCCAAACCGGCCGCGGCTACAGCGAGGCCGCCGCGCTGAATTTTCAAAGTGCCTACTACATCGCCACGGATGTCGGCTGCATTCTTGCCGGGGTGATTTCGATCTGGCTGGCCAAACGCGGCCTGGATGCGCATGGCGCACGGCGACGTGTGTATGCCACCGCCTGCCTGCTCACCTCGCTAAGTGTATTCATCCCCTGGCTGCCACAGGGTTGGCTGCTGCTCGGCGTGCTGCTCATCATTGGTGGAGGGGCGCTGGCACTGTTTCCCTGCTACTACAGCTTTGTGCAGGAAGTCTCCGCCACGCATGTGGGCCGTGTCACCGGCCTGCTGAGCATGTGGGTATGGGCCGTCACCTCGCCGCTGCACACGCTCTTCGGCTGGATCGCCGATCAAACCGGCTCCTATGACAAAGGCCTCGTCATCGCCGGACTTGCACCGTGGCTCGGCGTGATCGCCATGAAGCTACTGTGGAATCGCCGCAAGGCAGTCCCGGATCACTTCGCCGTGTAACCGCCATCCACGGGCAAATTGACGCCCGTGATGTAGCGGGAAGCATCGCTGAGGAGAAAGATCACCGCGCCACCAAGATCCGTCTCATCCGCCATGCGGCCGAGCATGGTGTGCTCGCTGTAGCGAGTGAGGAAAGGCTCCGGCTGGTGATTGAAGAAACCTCCGGGGGCGAGGTTGTTCACGCGGACATTCTTCGGGCCGTAAAGCGCCGCGTAGAATCGAGTGAGGTTTTCCATGCCACCTTTGTGGAAGAAGTAATCCGGCGGCATGTCGCCCATGTTCGTGCCGGTGTAGAGTTCGTAGCTGGGTCCGATCATGCCCTGAATGCTGCCGATGTTCACGATGCTGCCGCGACCTGCCTCGGCCATCGTTTGGCCAAAGTGACGGTGCATCAGCATCACACCCGTGGCATTCACCCGCATGGATTCGGCGAACTGCTCTGCCGCGCCATTTGCCCCTTTCATCGGGCGCAGCACCGCGTTGTTCACGAGCCCATGAAGCGGGCCAAACTTGGCTTGGATCCGATCCTGCAAGGCGATCACGGAGGCTTCATCGCCTTGATCGAGCGCTTCAGCGAAGACCGTGTGGCCCTTCGCGGTCTCTTCATCCGCCACGACTTGCAGTTTCTCCACATTCCGAGCCGCGAGGATAAGCGTGGCCCCCGTTTGAGCCAGCATCGCGGCCAAACCTCGACCGTAGAGACCCGCACCACCAGTGAGGAGGATGGTTTTGTTTTGGAGAGAGAAGGTGGGGAAGGACATGGGAGGAGTGATGGAGTCTTGGAGTGCTGGAGTGGTGATGGCTTTGGATCAACGGCCCATCACTCCCCGACTCCATCACTCCGCTGTTTTACTTGTTCGCATACACGGAGTCACTGCTCGGAGCAGCAGCACCGCCACCGAAGTCCTTCACCATCTTGTGGAAAGCGTTGCCGAGTTCGATCACATCGGCACCGAGGGTGAAGACGCGGGTGCCTTCTTCGATGAGCTGGTCTTTTTGACCGAAGAGGGAGGCGACGGCGACATACTTGCCGTGCTTGACGGCGGCGGCGTGGACGCGTTTGCGGGCGGCGACGACTTCGGGGCAGGTGGCCTGGCCGAGCTTGCCGATGCGGTGGCTGAAATCACCCGCGCCGAAGAGCAGCATGTCGAATCCCGGCACGGCGGCGATCTCTTCGACAACTTCGAGTGCCTCGGGGCTTTCGATCTGGAGGATGACGAATTTCTCGGTGTTGCAGTGATGGGCGTAATCCGCCAGCGACACCTGGCAGAAGAGGCCGTCCATGTTTCCGGCGTCGAGCGCTTTGCTGCCCATCGGGCGGCAGCGGACCATATCGACGACATTGCGTGCTTCATCCGCGCTGGTGATGTGCGGGACCATGATGCCGGTGGCATCGCACTCGAAAGGCTTCACATACTCGCTGTAACCACCTTTGTTGACGCGGACGATGGTGTCCATGTCGTAGAGCTTGGCGGCGCGGATCTGGTGCTCCAAATTGAGCCAGTCATTCGGCACGTGCTCATTGCAAAGCCACACGGCACTGGCTCCGGCCAGCCCGGCGAGCTCGACGATGCGCGGATCACCGAGGTTGAGCTTCAAGATGGTGCTGTTTTGACCGGCGCGGAGTTCGCGGAGGATACGGGAGGGGCGGAGTTTCATAGTGAAGGAATGAGAAAGGACGAAGGAGTCACCACTCGCCTTCGCGGCGGAATTTGGCTTTCACGTTGGCGCTGAACTGGGTGATGGAGGCTTCGAGGTTGGCGAGGACTTGATCGGTGGACAGTCCGGTGGCGCTGCGGGCGGCGGGGATGACGGTTTCACATTCGTTGCTGTCCATGAAGCGGGAGGCGTCGAGCAGCGCGGGCTGGTCTTCGGGTGGGATGACGAGGAAGCCGTGCTTGTCGGCATGGATGAGATCACCGGGGCGGATGGTGCGGCCAAAGACCTCCACTTCGCAGCCCCAGCGCACGGGATGCACATGGGCATGGCCGACGCAGAGACGTCGAGCGAGCGCTTTGAAGCCGGCGTTGGTCATTTCATCCACATCGCGGATGGCCCCATCGGTGATGGTGCCGACGCAGCCGAGGGCGCGGTGCATGTTCGCACTCACCTCACCCCAGGCGGAGCCGATGACGCGTGGCTTATCAAGGTCCTGCACGATGACGATTTTCGGCCCCGGCATGCTGGCGATGTAGCGCCGGTATTCGTTGCCAGCGCTTGGATTGGCTTCGCGGTGCGCTTTGTTGCTCGGCTCGATGACGACGGTGACGGCGTAACCGACCATGGGTCCCATCTGCGGCATGAAATCGCGTGTCTCCTCGATGTTGAAGGCAGCGGCACCGGAGTTGCCTTTCGTGATCTGTTCCCAGCCGTTGTAGATGGTGGGTGTGTTCCAGCGCTTGAGCTGGAGGAGATCGGCGTGGCTGAGGAGAGGCATGGCCGCGAAGGAAGGAGGGAAGCCGGCGGGCGGCAATGCGCAGTTCATGGTCACGGCCTGTGACCATTCATGGGAAGCCTCAGGCTTTGATCCGATACTGCGTGCGGCGGCTATTCAGCCAGCGGACGCCGAGCATGTCCATCGTGGCCCGCCAGGCGCGGTTGCCGAAGCCGTATTTGCTCACGCCGCTCACACGCGCTCGATGGTTCACCGGCAGCTCGGTGACACGCCAGCCCATGTTCCGAATAAGCGCGGGAATGAAGCGGTGCATGCCGTTGAAGAGCAGCAAAGCCTCTCGGCAATCGCGGCGCATGGCTTTGAGCGTGCAGCCAGTGTCGCGGACGCCATCGCCGACGAAACGAGCGCGGACGGCATTGGCGATGCGGCTTTGCAGGCGTTTGAAGGCAGTGTCCTTGCGCTTCTGGCGGTAGCCGCAGACGAGATCCCAGCCTTGGTTAAGCATCGTGAGCATCGCCGGGATGTCTGCGGGGTCGTTTTGAAGATCGCCATCAAGGGTGACGATGACATCACCACGGGCGCTGTGAATGCCGGCGTGCATGGCGGCGCTCTGGCCGCTGTTTTTCTCAAACTGGATCACCCGCACGCGTTCGCCGCCGGGGATGTTCGCCAGCGTGTTGTCCGTGGAGGCATCATCGACGAGGACGATCTCGTAATCGCGGGTAGCCAGCGCGGTCTCGATCTGGCGCTGAAGCTCCGCGACATTGCCTTCTTCATTGTAGAGAGGGACGACGACGGAGATGGCGGGGCTGGCGGGCATTGGACGCTTAGATTTCCGGCGGGCGGTAGTCGTGGCAAGAGAAGATTTTCAGCCAGCGCACTTCATTCCCGGCGTGCATCACCCGGGCCACGGAAAGCAGCTCCCAGGAGGCAAAACGAGCCTCCAACTCGGGCGGTGGCTTCACGGCCGCAGGCTCGTCGGTGATGAAAAGGACATCCTGAGCTTTTTGAAGGTCGGCGAGGTCCACAAACCGCGAACCGCTCTTCGAGTAAAACTCAAGCTCGGCGGCCATTTGAGCATTCGAGGCCATCGAGAAGCTCTTCGGGGCCTTTTCGAGGGCTGCATCGAAGAGCCGGGCGCTTTCACGCCAGCCTCGCATGACCGAGGAAGGGTCCGCGATGAAGAAGCGGCTCCATTCCGCCTGCGGCGGTAGGTTGCCCGCGAAGCGCCATGGCACGCCCAGCGTGCGCAGGAGATCGCTGTGCATCAAAAACACGCTTTGCAGCGCCGCACACACGATGGCGATCGTGCGCAGGCTGATCTTCTGCTCGCTGGGCATGGCACCGAAGACCGCGCCCTGATGCGCCAACACGATGGCCGCCGGTAGCAGCCAGGCCGCGCCACCCGTATCCGGCCAGCGATCCCACGGGCCGTACAGCAGATCGAGTGCCGCCATCGGCAGCGTGAAGCCCAGCGGCAGCGCTCGCATGCCCACGAGCGCCACATTCGGCAGGATGATCCGCCCCACCAGCACCAGCAGCGTGATCAGCATCGGCGAGGCGAGCATGATCCAGCGGAAAAGATTCGGCGCGAGAGCCAGCGCGGGCATTTCAAACGCCCGCCAGCTTTGGCTCAGCACCGCCGCCGCCAGCCACATCACCACGATGGCGATGAAGCCACGCGATTGCAGATGATGGCGGAGCCGATTCGGCCACGCGAGCGAGGTGGCGATGCCCAAAACCAAGGCCAAACCCGGCGGAGCCACGAGTACGGACGCCGCCGCGCAGGCTCCAGTGGCAAACCACGCCCAATGCAGCGGATGCGCATGCAGCAGCGCCACCCGCAGGCAAAGCATCGCGGCGGCGGTGAGGGCAAAAAGCGCCGTTCCAGGCGTGAGCGAGACGGCAGCGAGGTTGAAAGCTGGCAGCACATTCAACACCACCACCGCCCAGCCGGCGATCATCGGATCAAACAAACCCCGCGTGAACCGCCACACCGCCAGCGAAGCCATCAACGCCATCACCGGCGCAAAGAACCGCACCCCAAACTCACCCGTGCCAAACACCGCCGTGCTCACCTTCACCATCCACACGAGCAGCGGCGAATCGGCGAACGCTCCATGCTTCGCCGCCAGTGCGAGAGCCGCCTCATCGGGAGAGAGTTCCAGCGTCGGCAGCAGCGCCCAGCGCCAGAGCGTGAGCAGGGCGAGGCCGATGAAGAGAAAGCGTTGGCGCTGCATGGCGGATTCGCCCATTGAATAGAGGACGCAGGGCTCATGTCAAAGCGTCCCTCCCCACCCAGCTCCACATGAAACGCCTCACGTTCCTCTGCCTCTTCGCCTTCGCCTCCAGCCTCCGCGCCGAAGATCCCCAGCCCAAAACTGCCGAGCAGATCCTGCGTATCGTGCGCCTCAGCTACGCCCTGCAAAACCACAAGATGGACGGCGTGCTCCGTGACGACGCCAGCGGCCGTGTGGAACCGATGGAGCTGAACATGGAGAAGCAGGTGATGCGCTTCCGTTTCAAAAATCCGCCGCCGGAGATCGTCCACCTCGATCTCAACACCACGCCCGCCACGCTCTATCAGGTGCGCCCCGGCGGCTCCAGCGAGGTGCCCGCCTCGCAGATGGACAAAAAGGTGCGGAACATGGAGCTCAACTACCTCGACCTCTCGCTCGGCTTTCTCTACTGGCCGCGTCCGCAGCATCTCGGGGAGGAGCGTGTCACCGGCCAGAAGTGCTGGAAAGTCCGCGTCACGAATCCGAACCTCAAACGCCAGGGCCCTTACTGGACCGTCGATATTTGGGTACATCAAGGCAGCGGCGGCGCGGCGAAAATGGAAGCCTACGACTGGAACAGCAAACTCATCAAACGCTTTCAGGTGACCAAGGTGCAGGAGGTGGATGGTGCTACCACGCTCAAAGAGATGAAGATCGAAAGCTTCAACCCCTTCGACGGTGCCCGCAAATGCCGCACCTACATGACGATGGAAAACCCGACGAAGAAGTAAGCAGGTGTAGGCTCAATCAAGCCAGTTTTCAAAGCGCAGTCCGGGGATCTCGCGGAAGTCACCCACATTTCGCGTGAGCAGAAGTGCGTCGTGCACGAGGCAGGTGGCGGCGATCTTCAAATCCATGGTGCCTCGTCTAGGAAACTCGGCCCGCAGCGCTGAGAACACTTCGGCGGCCTCGTCATCAAAGGGCAGCACACCCAGTTTCATCGCGCCATCCAGCGTCGCCAGCATGCGTCCGTAAGTGCCCACCTGAGCTGGGCCTGGCCTTTCTCGATTGAGTAAGGCCATCCATCCCTGAAGAGACTCCTCTACGACGACGATGCAGGTAAAGACATCCGCCGACTCGTCTTGAATTCGTTTCTTGAGATGTGAACCGGCCACAGAGCCACCCACAAACTCACGCAAGTGATTGGTATCGAGGATCGCGAAGCTCATCGCCGCTCGTTTTCTTTTTGACGCCATTGTTCGCCCAGCCGAGCGGCTTCACGGAACAACGCGTCATCCGTCACGGTGCCAAAGGCTTCCTTCCAGCCGGATTTCAAGGCCAATGGTCGTCCTGCTCGGCGGGCACGCACTTCTGCGACGACGCTTTCGATAGTGGATTTCAGGGCGGTGGCCATACGAACGCGATTGTATGACGCCTCAAGCCTGATGCCACCGCAAATTTACTGACCTTCGGAAGCTATGGGAGCAGCTCTCGAAAAATAAACGATAGGAGTCACTTGGCTTTCTTCTTCGGCTGCCCTTCACGGCGGTGCTCCTCTCCCCAGTCGTTGCGGGCTTCGCCGATCCATTCATCGACGAAGCTGCTGGCGGCCCAGTCTTCCCACTGGCGGATGAGGTGCTGGCTGAGGGCGGGGAATTTGCCGATGATGTCCTGCTGCTCGGTGCGGTCGTCGTCGATGTGGTAGAGTTCCCACGGGCCTTTGAATTTCTTCACGAGCTTCCACGGGCCGGTGCGCAGCGCACGATTGCCCTCGTGCATCCAGAAGATGGGCTTCACGCGATGCAGCGGCTCACCGTGGATCGCAGGCATGAGCGAGAGGCCTTCCGCTGGCAGGATCTTGTGCCCTTTGAATTCGGCGGGATAGACGACACCAGTCACGTCGCAAGCGGTGGCCATGATGTCGATGAGATGCGCAGGCTGGTGCTCTAGCCTGCCCTTTCGGGCCGCTGGGATGCCGGCGGGCCAATGTGCGATGAGGGGCGAGCTGATGCCGCCTTCGTGCGTGAAGTGTTTATACCGGCGGAAGGGCGTGTTGTTCAGCGTGGCCCAGGTCATGCCGAGAAAGACATGGCTGTCCGGGCCGCCGAGCACCTCACCCTGCGTGATGCCACGCGGACCGCCCTCGGCATTGCCACCGTTGTCGCTCATGAAAAAGATCAGCGTGTTGTCGAACAGGCCGCGTTCTTTTAATCCCGCGATCATGCGACCAACGCTTTGATCCACGCAGTCGAGCATGGCGGCGTAGATGGCCATGAGGTGATCGTAGCGGTCTTTGTCCTCCTCGCTGAGCGAATCCCACGCGGGCACATCCGCCGGACGCGGACTGAGTGGCCATTTGGCATCCACGATGCCGAGTTCGATCTGCTTTTGGTGTCGCGCTTCGCGCAGCTTGTCCCAGCCGATTTTGTATTTGCCGCGATATTTCGCGATCACCTCCGCCGGAGCCTTCAGCGGGAAATGCGGTGCCCCATGGGCGAAGTATTGGAAGAAGGGCTTTCCGCTCGCTTTGGCATCATCGAGGAATTTCAGCGCCCAATCCGTGAACATGAAGGTGGAATACCACTCGCCTTTGCCGACCTCCGGTGAATCGGCCGCGACCTTCCGTCCATCGAGGTAAACCCACTTGCAGGGATCTTTGCTGCGTTCTTTGGGGAAATACAGCTCGCCAAACTGCGTCGTCGCCGTGCGCTGAAAGCCACGCTCCCACGGCGGCGTGCCGTTAGGCTGCCCGAGATGCCATTTGCCGACGATGGACGTGTGATAACCCGCCGAGCCGAGTACCTCCGCCATCGTCACGCAGCGGTCATCGAGCTTCGCGTGGGTGCCTTTGGACTCCGGCAGCTTCAAACCATCGAGATAACCCATGCCGGCCTGGTGCGGATACAAACCGGTCATCAAAGCAGCCCGCGTGGTGCTGCACCGGGCGGTGTTGTAAAACTGCGTGAAGCGCACGCCCCCCGCAGCCAGCGCATCGAGATTCGGCGTGGGAATCTCCGAGCCATAGCAGCCGAGATCGCTGAAGCCCATGTCATCCACAAGGATGACGAGGATGTTGGG
>Ga0114980_10001083_pt1 | contig 19523 bp, 13 predicted proteins | sample S_140806_EF_Meta_FD_87018 | JGI IMG/M metagenome (GOLD analysis project Ga0114980, IMG submission 87018) | Freshwater microbial communities from Lake Simoncouche, Canada to study carbon cycling - S_140806_EF_MetaG | ecosystem: Environmental > Aquatic > Freshwater > Lake | place: Lake...
GGCCGCGACGATGGGCATCGATGACATGGACGTTTGGACGGTAGAAGCGGAGCGACCGGGTCCAAGCTATACCTTTGAGACAGTGCTAGAGGCGAAGCGGCTGGCGGGACCGGATGCCAAGCTTTGGTTTCTGTGCGGCGCAGATGTGCTATCCGGAATAGCAAGCTTTCGTGAGGCGGATGTCATTTGCCAAACAGTACGGATTGCAGCCTTTGACCGGCCTGGATTCGACAGCGTGGCTAACATCATTTCGCAGCTGCCACAGCAGTGGCGGGACATCACCGATGCTATTCCAACGCCCCAACCGGTGGACATGAGTAGCACAGCGGTCCGGGATGCGTTGCTGTCCGGCGGGGATGTGAGCGACTTGCTGCTCCCTGCCGTGGTCGACCAGATTGTTGCGCGTGGGCTGTATGGAAGCGGCCCAAAGGAGCAGAAAGTAGTGTAAACAGCGGCTCCGGAATCTTTTTCGTTCGATGGACGGGCTTTCCGGTAGAATTGCAACATCTCACAGAATCGTAAATATACAATGCCGCCTGAGCTGCGTGGCATTTTCCATTAACCAAAAGGGCACAGAGTGGCTAAACAGCAAATTCCATCCGACGAGAAAAAAAACCTTATTCTCGAAATCATAGATGACCGCAAGGCAGAAAACCCGGTAGTCATCGACCTGCGTGAAAAAGTAAACATCGCAGACTTCTTTATTGTTTGTACCGGCCTTGCCGTACCGCACATCCGCGCCATCGCCGAGCACGTTCTCGACACGATGGAAGACCACAACATAGCCAAGCCATCCGTTTCGGGTGAGGAAGTTGCGGAGTGGGTTCTTGTTGACTTTGGGGATGTCATTCTCCACATCATGAGCGAAGAAGCGCGTGAACGGTACAAGCTGGAGGTCTTCTGGACAACGGTTCAGCCTAAGGGGGCGCTACCGCCACACCCAGGTTCCATTCCTGCGTACCCACTTGACCGTGCGCTCGCTCCGACGGCTGAGAATCAACCTGCAATCCGTGACCCACGTGATGAACCTGTGAAGGTAAGTCCTGTGGATGACGACTGGGATGATGACGAAGCTGAAGGCGACGATGCATCCGGTTCGCATGAGTTCGGCGAGTTCCCGACCGAGGCTGACTGGTCGGATGATGAGCTGGACGACTGGGATGACGACGACGAGGAAGACGATGCCGATGGAACAGAAACCTTCTTCCGTGTTGCGGATGAAGCCGTTGCCCCTGTGGATGAACCTAAAGAGGACTAACGGAACCTGGCACACAATGTGTGTCGTCCAAATGCAACCATGAGCGAATCTCAAACGCATTCGACATCTGAAGAACAACCGCCCTGCACATCGTGTGGGCGGTTGTTTGGTATCAGTGACCGCTTTTGTGGCAGCTGCGGCGGGCCGCGGCCACGGGTTTGCACAACTTGCGCTGCGGTGAACCTCCCGGGAGCAAACTTCTGTAGTCAGTGTGCGACGAAGCTCTTCGAGACCACGGCGGCGGCACCGGTGCCAGATCCTGGATTGGAAATAGCTGTCGAACCAACAGTTGCCGATGCCACTGATCCGGTCGCAGATTCGGTTTCAGCAAGCAGTTCTGATGCTCATAGCGCAGAAGATGCAGAATTTGCAGAAGGTGCCGAAGTAGTAGAAACGGGTTACGTCAACGAAAAGCCGATGCTCGAAGGGACGAAGCTCTACACCGCTGAGCAGGAAATTACGCGTCAAATCGCGCAGGCAAACCTCCAGCGTGTACGTGCACAGTACACAGATGCCCGCAAGACCTTGCGCGCTATCCTTCAATTGTACACCAACGTGCCGAGTGCGTTGACAGCGCCTGCACATGAGCTCCTTGGCGACTTGGATGCCAGTGAACAACGCTGGGAAACGGCCCTCGGGCACTATCGGCGCGCGTATGCGTCTGACCCTAAGCGTGCATCCAGCGAAACGAAAGTCGGCAAGATGACCGTTCAGATCGCCGATGAAGGTGCGATGAAAAAGCTGGGGCTATCGGTCACCCCGCAGGTTGATGTAGAGGAAGCACAAAACCAGCTGGCGATGGCGACGGGCATCTCACTGGTGCTCCCGGGAGCCGGCCACCTGTTGCTTAAGCAGCTCACCAAAGGCGCGCCGCTGCTAGCCACATTTGTCACAGCCGTTACCGTCTCAATCGCGACGCGTGATGCCCCGCAAGTCAACACGACTGCCAAAACGCTGGTCAGCAAAACGCTTGCCGCACAGGCGCAGCAAATGCACACAATGCACTTGGTTGCAATCGGTGTTGCGATCTTTGTCTATGCAGGGACCCTGATGGACCTGATGGCCCAGAGCAAGCGTAAGCAGGTCAGCAAGGGCATCAATCCCGTGCCGGCAGGCGATCCCAAAGACTGGGACGTTTAGCCTCCCGGCACAAAGCTCACTTTTTACCGATAGAGTGCGGTTTGAACCTGACCCTCGTTTGTCGGTCCGATCAGCCGCTGGTCAAGCCCTTGGAATGGGAACCGTAGCCGATATGGATCCAAGCCGACAGCATCCAAAATGGTTGCCTGCAGATCGCGAATTGTGACCTTCCCGCTCGCAACCTTGTAGCCAAGCTCATCCGTTTCGCCGTGGATATAGCCCTGCTTCATGCCGCCGCCGGCCATCCACATACAGAACGCATGTGGGTGATGGTCACGTCCAAGATACGTCGAGCCGCCCCGCGCCTCGTTCATCGGGGTACGGCCAAACTCGCCGCCCCAGACAACGAGGACATCATCGAGAAGACCGCGCTCCTTGAGGTCCATCACAAGCGCCGCGGCAGCCTTGTCTGTTTGCTGACACTTCTGTGGGAAGGCAGTCATCAGGTCATCCCCAGGGCCTGTCCCGTGAATATCCCATCCCCAGTCATAGAGCTGTACATACCGCACTCCCTGTTCCACCAGCCGGCGGGCAAGGAGACAGTTCTTTGCAAAGCTGGCTTCTGCTGGGTTAGTGATGCCGTAGCGCTCGAGTGTCTCTGGCTTTTCTTTGCGGATGTCGGTGACTTCCGGGACCGCCATTTGCATGCGGTACGCGAGCTCATACTGCTCTGTGCGGGCGATGGTTTCGCGGTCACCCGTGCGGGCCGAGTCTAGTTTATTGAGGGTTGAGAGTGCATCCAGGGTGCGGCGGCGGCTCTGGCGGTCGATGCCCTTTGGATCCGAAAGGAACAGAATCGGATCACCCGCTGCTCGGCATTGGACGCCCTGATACACGGATGGCAGGTAGCCGCTACTCCAGATGCTCTTGCCTCCGGTCGGGTCTGTTCCTCCGCTGAGCAGGACAACAAATCCGGGAAGGTTTTTATTCGATGAACCAAGTCCGTAGGTGATCCAGGAGCCCATCGATGCGTTTCCAGGAAACGCATTCCCGGTGTAGATAAACATTTCCGCTGGCGAATGGTTGATCTGGTCCGTAACCATCGAGCGAACCAGCGTGATCTCATCGGCGATTTTGGAGGTGTATGGAAGCTGTGAGCTCACCCACATCCCGGCTTTGCCGTACTGCGCAAAGGAGTGCGGGGATGCAAGAATTTTCGGCACACCCTTGATGAATGCGAAGCGCTCCCCCTTCATCAGCTCTGCCGGGCAGTCCTGACGGTCGAGACGCTTGAGGGTAGGCTTGTAATCGAAGCAGTCAAGTGTTGGAGGCGCACCACTCATATGGAGGTAGATGACGGCTTTAGCACGGGCCTTCTTCTTTGGGATAGTCGGAATGCCATCCGGTTGTGGCTTTGGCGCCGCGCCGGCATCATCGGTCATTAGGGTTCCGAGCGCCATCGCGCCGATGCCAAGACCAGCGCCTCTAAGGAGCTCGCGGCGTGTCCCGGCCTCGCCGGCCATCCAGATTGGGTGTTGTGTATCTATTTTCATGGTGGCAGACTCGCTCTCTAGTTGAGTGTCAGAACCTGGTCGAGGTTGAGGATGACATTGGATGTGACTGTCCACGCAGCAGCATCTACTATGTCGAGATTCTTCGGCAGCGGATGCGCGGCTGGGTCGGCAAGCTGTTTTGCGCTGTCCATATCCTTGCTTAGGCGCGTGCGTTCCGCGGTCAGGAGTGCGACGACAGCATCAACTTGCTTTGCTGATGGCTTTTGCAATGTGGCATTTTCAAGCGCCCAGGCAGCACGCTGGCGGTCTGTCCCTTTGCTTTCGGTAAGCACACGAATGGCATAGCCTTGAGCAAATTCGATATACGCCGGATCATTGAGGGTGACTAGTGCCTGCAGAGGCGTATTGGTTGGCTGACGCCGAAGCGTACACGCTTCACGGCTTGGCGCATCAAATGTTGCCATGCTTGGGTACGGAACAGTGCGGCGCCAGAAGGTGTAGAGTCCGCGGCGGTAGCGATCTGCTCCCATGCTTGTCGGGTAGTTGCGTTCGCCATTGAAGGCTGCTTGCCACAGTCCATCGGGTTGGGGCGGGTAAACGCTTGGCCCTCCAATGGTTGGGGTCAGAAGACCTGACAGCGCCAGGGATTGATCGCGAACACCTTCTGCATCGAGCCGGCGGCGCGGATAGTGGGATAAGTGAACATTCCGCGGGTCGCGACGCTCAGCGAGAGGGCTTGCGAGGGAGCTGCGGCCATAGGTGTCAGTGAGCACGATTTCGCGGATGAGTTCCTTGACATCCCAGTCGTGCATAAACATCACGGCCAGCTGATCGATAAGCACCTGGTTCGTGGGCAGAGCACCCTGAATTCCGAAATCCTCTTCTGTTTCAACAATGCCTCTGCCAAAGAGCTGTGCCCAAATTCGGTTAACGGCAACGCGTGCTGTCAGTGGGTTATCCGGGCTGACAAGCCATTTTGCAACGCCAAGGCGATTGAGTGGTGCACCGGCTGGAAACTTTCCAAAGGCTGCTGGAACGGCCGGCTGAACGGCATCGCCCTTCATCTGAAAATTGCCAAGTGTCAGCATTGTGCTGGTGCGCTGTTTATTTGCTGCGAGCTCAACCATCACGGGAACGCGAACCGTTCCGATGGCAGCACGCTGTGCCCGGAGTTCGGCGATTGCGATGCGGTCTGGATCACCACTTGGGATGGTTTCACGGGCAGCGATTATGGCATCCGCGATGGGCGCTTCTGCAACTGGTTTGCGGTCAGCATCGAGGAGAGTTATGCGAATGCCCTTCATTTTGCCAATGTGAGCATCGGTTCGCGGGTGGATGCGCACACTGTCGACTTGAATGGCAGCTCCAAGATCAACTTCCCACCAAGGGTTGTCCTGACTTGCGGTATGCGTGGTGGATTTGTTGTCGAAGTTACCGTCTGGATTGCCATCGACAGCAAGCTTTGCAGGTCCACTGTAGTCGGTTGAGCTCTGTGATGCGGCTTTACCAACGGCGATGTTCTTACCACCAGATATGACTTCAACTTCAGCGAGCATCAAGAAGGATGCAGTCCCAGGTTGCGTAATGCGAACAAAGCGCGCACGTTTCGCAGCGCTGGTTGTGGTCTGTGCTGCCCGGGCTGCAAGCTTTTCCTCTGCAGCCTTGATGCGTGCATCGAGCTGCGTTGCTAGGTCACGCCTGCTTGGCGGCGTGACAGCGAGTAGCGGTGTCTCATCTGGCTGGTCATCGTCCATCGTCTGGTTGAAGACGGCGAGCAGCTGGTAATACTCGCGCTGACTGATTGGATCGAATTTATGCGTGTGGCACTGAGCACATTGAACGGTGATACCCATTAGGCCTTGCACAGTGGTCTGAATACGATCCTTGACGGCGGCGGTGCGGAATTCCTCATCGGATGTCCCACCCTCGGTATTCGTCATCGTATTCCGGTGGAACGCAGTGGCAAGGCGTGTGTCATCGGTTGCACCGGGGATGATGTCACCGGCGAGTTGGAGGGTTACGAACTCGTTGTACGGGATGTTTTGGTTGAGGGCATCGATCACCCAGTCGCGCCATGGCCAGAGGTTTGTGCGGAGAGGGTCGGAACCATACCCAGCGGAGTCGGCATAGCGTGCGAGGTCAAGCCAGGGCCGTGCCCATTTCTCCCCAAAGTGCTTGGATGCGAGGAGTCTGTCAACGGCTTTCTCCTTTGCATTTGGAGATTTGTCAGCTTCAAAGACTCGGATTTCGGTGAGGGCTGGCGGGATTCCCGTGATGTCCAAGGACACGCGGCGGAGCCATGTGCGGCGGTCAGCGGCAGGAGCTGGCGTGAGGCCATTTTCTCGAATGCTTTTGGTCACGAGTGGGTCGATGGGGTTGGTTGCGCCAGGCGTGATGGGAGCGGCAACGGGTTTTGAGAATGCCCAGTGACTGACATATTTGGCTCCGGATGTAATCCATTGGGAAAGAATACGGATTTCATCTGGGGAGACTTTGTGACCCGTCTCAGGTGGCGGCATTAGGGTAGCGGCGGATGTTGTGGTGATGCGCTGCATCATCCCGCTGATGGCTGGTTTCCCGGGGACGATGGCTTGGCTTCCAGACTTGCGCTTTTGGATAGCACCATCACGCATGTCTAGCCGAAGACCCACTTGGCGTCTGCCATCATCGGCGCCGTGACAGCTAAAACAGTTTCTTGCGAGAATTGGTCGGATGTCACGGGCGTAATCCGGTACCGGCAGCGCAGGTTTGGATGCCGGCTTTGTGCTGACAGGTGGTGCAGCAATCGAGAGTACTGCGGATACGGTTGTGACGGAAAGGAATCCAACCAGACGGATGGCTGATTTGTAAGTTTGATTCGCAAGTAAGGAACGGAAGTTCGGCATGCAGATAAGCTCCCAAGTTTGGCGGACAACGCTGACCGTCCTGAACAGATTGAGTATAGCAACTGTCAAGAGAGTCAGGCGTCTTCCACGTGGGAGGTTTTTTGGAAATTCCTAGGAAAGGATGTCTTCCGTGGAGAAGCGTTGGCGCAGAACCTTGATTAGGCGGGACTTCCGGGCACGGGCGGCCTCGAGGGAAACCCCAAGAGCATCTGCCAGCTCGGCGGTATTCCACCCGTGACCGATGGCATCGAGTATCGCATAGTCACTCAGGGGCACAGCCGAATAGATCAGCGCCGCGATGCTCTGATCGGTGATCATGTCAGCAATCATCCGGTCTGCGGCAACCTGACCCTCAATAATTTCATTTTTTCCGAACTCGCCATCAGGATCGATAAAGCGCTGACCATGCTTGGTCTTGCTTGAATAGTAGCGCTTTATATGCCACTGCAGCTGCGTCCAGACATAGGCAGGGGCGCTGGTGTTCAGCTCGGACTTATAGTCGATGATCACCTGGTGGATGAGATTTTGGACAACATCTTCCGCTTGATCTGCCGGGCAGCCACTTTTTCGAACACGGCTGATGAGCTTTGGCCGCAGCTCATGGCATGCCTGCATGATTGGGGATGCGTTTCGACGATGCTCAAAGCGGTTTCGTGGAGTAGGTGTCATTTCAAATATCCTCGGCCATCAAACTATATTTCATTATATTCAGTGAATACACAAATGTCAATATGCAACCAAATCACCAGACTGCAAATATTTTGGGTGGTTTGCTGCACAAGAGAAAACTCTGCCGGGCAGGGGATATCCGGAAAGGACATTTAAAAATGTTTTCAGGGATATGGATGACCGCGGTGGCTATCTAGGATGACAGCTATCTGGGCTCAGGGCGATGCGGAAATCGATGCTATTTGGCGCTTGCCCGGTGGTGCGTCACGATTAGCCAAAGCGTAATCGCATGCACGATTGCAACCACGATGTTGCAAATCACCACTGGATTGGCAAGGGTACCAACAGTGAACGGCGTCGTGACCTTGTAGCAGATCTGCATTGCTAGCATCGGAGCGACCAACATAGGATTTCTCTGCATCCATAAACCCACAGACAGGATCAGGATGCTCAAGTACATCGACAACAAGATTCCGCGGGCAGGCGTGGCAGGCCCCCAGACATCAACCAGTGGTGCCAAGTTCAAGATTAAGACGGCGCATACCGGTATGAGAACTGCGATGTTCACACCTAGCGAAACACGTACCATCCGCAACATATTGTTGGTGCTCATCACTCGCCACTCCTTCAACAATCGACAGTGTTCAGTGCATCGGTTTACCCAATTTTAGGATGACAATTATGCTGAGGCAGCGCTTATCGTCGATCAGCAGACCGGGAAAAACGTGCGGCTGCGTCCGCTGCGCGGTGCGCCGCTGTCTGCATCGCTGCCGGACTCCGATGCCTTTACCAACAAATGCAGCTGGCTTAGACTCGTTAGCCGGTTGGAACGCGCGGATGCCGCAATCTTTGAACCTGACTTTTCTGCAATCTCGTCGAAGGCAGCTGCATCCAAAGAACTACGCTCCACCGCAAACTCCCAAGTCTCCCGTAGCTCACGGCTGAGCTCACCGAGAATCTCTGGATTGTCACTTTCATCCAAGTAAATCACCCAAACGGTTTCTAAATATCGCATTAAAGCGCGTAATGTCTCGCGCAGCTGCACGCTAACGCCCCTGAGAACGAGATAGCACCCGATGCCATCCTCCATTAGGTGCACACCAACCCGCGCCTTGTTCAGCTCAAATGCAACGGCAACATCGAGCATCAGGACACCCGACAAATCGATATCCAACACACAGACGCCTGCAGGCTCCAAATCTTCGACATACGCCGCAATTGCCCGACGCAGCTCCCGGCCCGCATCCTTGCCCGTGATGATTAATTTGCTTGCAACCGTGTCTTCTCCCTGGGCTACGACAAACGCGGATGGTACATGGGAGGGCTTAACAACAAAAGGAGGCAGGTGCAAAAGATGATTATTCACTCGGTTCAGTGTATCACTTTACACGCAGTGGATATAGACATCCCAACCATTTCCAACCTCCAGTTGGCGCACCCAACCCCACCCCGTACAATCTAGCCAGTGTTCCGCATCCACGACCGAATGATCACCCGCGAGCTCATCACGCCGCTGGCCATCGGTTTGTTTCTTTTTCTGGTGATGCTCGTCGGGAACACCCTCTACGCCATCCTCGAGCAGCTTCTCCGCGAACGCTGGCCACTCTCATTCGTCGGGCGGTTGCTCATCCTCAATATCCCCACCGCGATGCAGCTCGCTCTCCCTGTTGCCTGCGCCCTTGCACCGGGACTTGCGTGGTCGCGCCTGACACGGGATGGTGAAACGACCGCGCTCCGCGCCGCCGGCATCCCAATCATCCGTCAAGCCACGCCGGTTATCGTCCTTGGATGTCTATGTGCATTGGTCGCATCTACTCTCACGGAGCGCATCGTGCCTCGGACCTGGGCAGCGCAAACCAATGTCGAAGGCTGGCTGACTGCGCTACCAAGCACCACCATTGACCGCTCACTCACATTCAATGTCAGCCCAATCACCCTCTCGTGGTGGAAGACACGCAAGCTGGACCGTACGGCGTTCAAAATGGAGCAGGTGACTGTACTTGACCGCGGCACGGATGGCGGCTCGGCCCGCATCACCATCGCACCAACCGCCGAATACCGTAACAGCACTTGGATTCTGAATGATGCCAGCATCCATGCACTTGATCGTAATGGGCGGACCATCTGGGATGCCCACGCAGACCGGCAGCTCCTCGCACTTAATGCCGACTTTCAAAGCGGTGTGATCACCAGCGGTGGTGAGCAGCTTCAAAACCGCTCGCGGGCCGATATTGAAGCAATGCTTCGTTTCACAGCCGACCCACAGCGCCAGCGCGAGCTTGAGACCGCTCTTCAAAGCAAACCCGCCATCCCCTTGATCTGTATCGGGCTAGCCCTCTGTGGCATCCCGCTGGCTATCCGCACCCGCCATCAGGGTCCCTTTGCCGCCGTCGTCGGTGCGCTGGCAATCGTCGCAGCATCCCAGCTGGGTCTTTTCATCCTACAGACGCTGTCCATCCGCGGCATGATTCCGCCAATATTTGTTGCCACTCTCCCGGCGGGCATCCTCGTCATCGCAGGTGCTATCGGTATCGCGAGGGCGGAATGACCCGAACAGACCGCTACGTGCTGCGCGAAGCGCTATTACCACTCATCCTCAGCCTGCTGATTGCTACCGTAATGATTATCCTCTTGCAGCTGCAACAGGAGCTTGGGAATTCTGGTCGGTCAGGGATGTCACCTGACCTCCTCGGGATGCGTGTCCTTCGCGCTTTGCCACAGGTGATTTCACTCGCGATGCCGATAGCTTGCGCGCTTGGGTGTTCCCTCGCAGCCAACCGCATTTGCCGGGATAACGAAACGATTGCGATGCGGGCTGCCGGTCTGCGCCTCCCACAAATCCACCGCTCCCTGACCGTTATGGGCGCTGTGTTGGCCATCATCGCGCTTGGGCTGACGGATCTCGCGCCGCGCATCGCCGCCGGCGGACAACCCATGTTCGCAAGTCCGCAGGAAACCTTGTTTGCAGGTGCGCTCCCGGATGCCAAAACGCAGCAAGTGGTAGCCTTCAGTGCATCGATGCCTGCAGGCAAAGCCGCGCGCCAGCTATTGGATGTCATTATCGTCAAGGGAACATCCGTGATCACCGCCCCACTAGGTATTTACACCCGCGGGCACTTGATGCTTAAGGGCGGAGTGGTGCATGCCTACGGCCCGAGGGGGATGCTGCAGAGTGAGACAGGATTTGCAATGCGGGATGTCGTAGTGACTCTGGATTTTGTTAGTGTGCCAAGCTTGATTGGCGGGGATGCGAGTACACGGACGCTTTTTGAGCTTGCGACGATGTCGCGAGCGGCACGCAATCAAGGGGATATCGCCAAACTCAACGGCCTTGAAGCATCGCTTTGGTTTCGAATTGCTCTACCGACAATGTGCCTTGCATTTGCCATCATCTGCCCGCCACTTGCCATCCGTTTTAGTCAAGCGGGAAGCTTTGCAGGCATCCTCATCAGCATCATTTTGGCGTTTGTAACCTGGAACACACTGCTGCTTTTACAGGCAGCATCGGGAGCGGGGCTCCTGCCGGCGCCGCTGAGTGCCTTTATTCCACATCTACTGACGGGAATTGGTGCCCTGTGGCTTTACAAAACAATCGAATAAGCACACAACTTAGATATTATTCGATAACTGATTCACTACGCGGCCAACCCCAAAGCCTGCCGGTGCCGACAAGCTGCCTTCCATAAGAGAGTATTGAATCGCACGTCCTGGAATGGTAGATGTTACACACTGCACAAAGCCATTCTGATAGGCGATTTTCTCTCCTTGAATGGCGAGCGGCGCCGCGCCAGGTGAGATGATGGAGAATGTCCGCTTGGTGCCATCGATCGACATTTGCAGCACAGTGCCTTCAATGAGAATCTGTGGGAACAGCTTTCCATCCGAGACGTGACATGGGTAGGTGAGTGTCAAAGCATCCACGGCGCCATCCACATTGATACTGACATTCACACCTGTGAGCGCAAGTTCGTAGCGCTCGGTAATCGTGTGTCCGGAAGATGGAATCGTATAGACCATCGTGATGGTGCGTATTCCATCTGAGCTATCGGATGCGGCGAGCTTGGTTTTGATATCGGTGTGTTGTCCGTGACTTGCGAGGTGTACCCAGTCTCCGCCTGGGAATTCACGCCACGCAACCCCAATGTTCATCGGGTAGTCATCGGCAGGAGGGACATCATTTGGGCCGAGAATCGGATCTCCGCCAGCCTGATGGACACGAAGAAGCCCGGTGCCATCGTAGCGTGTTTCTGCCTTGGTATCGATTACAATGCCCGTCCCATGATGGTTTGCGATGACTTTGTGGAATGCTGGAATGTCTAGTGTGTAACTTCCAGCCTCACATGGCGTTGGGCCTTCATCAATGCTCTCATCCGAGAAGTCTGCTGCAAGTGCGAGCATTATGGCTGACAGGAGGCTGTACTGCGAATGATGTGAGTAGGACTCATAGCCATGTCGGTTTTCAGGATGCATGTGATTCTTGACGACATGTAGATCACCGGATGTCCTCATCCACCGGATTGTCGATGCAAATGCAAGGTGGGCTCCACGCTTGAATGCCTTGGCATACACATAGTCTCCACGGCTTTCACAGCGGCGTGCAGCGATTTCAAACACAGGAATTTGCTGGATATCGGCCCAAGTATGTTGTTTAGCCTCCCCACCGCTGGGAGCAACTCCAGCAGGCGATTGCATTAGAAGAGACATATAGGCACCGCGCTCAAGCATCAGGTTGATCGCATCCCGGTGCCGTCCTGCATATTGCCCCTGCAGTGTTACTTCGAGGAAGAACCGTGAATAAAGGTCATAGATCATCGGAGACTTGGGGTCGACGTACATCCCATCTTCCGTAAAATGCAGCAGCTGCTGCTCCAGATGGCGGTCATGAAACCCACCATTTCCAAGGCCAGCTTGCTCGCGAAGGACCTCACCGCAGCTCGCGATCACATTCCAATTGTCAAGGCGTCTCCGCTGGGGCGTCAAAAGACAGCGATAGGCATCTGTGGCGATGACTTTCCGAATTCTTCCCTCAGCAACACCGATTCTGATGTCTGATGGATAAATTTCCTGAAGGATATCTAATGCCTGAACAAGATTAAAGAGATAGAAGTCGCCATGATTTTCTGCGGCCCGAGTATGGCAAATGGCGTTAGATGCTGCAAGTAACGCATTCCATGCGTACCCAATGAGATCGGGTGCACGGTCATGTTTATGTAGTAACGCTACAAGTAACGCAAAGCATGGGGTGCTGTATTGATGTTCAATCTGGTCAATAGGATCAATAATCTCGCCGGTTTCTCGTTGATATTTGGCGAAAAAGCGGGCGATGCCCTCCGCAACATCTAGGTAGTCATCCTTGATCACACCTGTGCCAGAAAGTGGGCGTGATTTTGAAAGCTGATGACGTACGGTTTCAACGACATGTTGATGAGGAAATGCCTTTACATAGCCAGCTTTGGATAAATCAGGCTTGCGATAGTGCATTACTTCACCGGCAAGATTCCACACGCGTCGGGAAACACGGCCTATTATTTTTTGCATTAACCTCAACCTATTACGCGAACAGCCAGCACTGCATTATCCGATCTCTCAATAAAAAAGACAGATGTTACGCATGCGTTAACTTTCGGTTTCCTGTTGGTGAAACATCAGGCAATATCCGTGCGCGACAAACAATAATTGATATTATTCCACTGAAAATATTATTTGCTTCGTATTGTTACTACATATTAACTATATTGCACAACCGATTGTCGTCGTTCATTTGTAACGAGAACGCCATCTGATGAATCAATCCCCAAGGAGCAACACATAAAATTTGGGGCTTGATATGCACCAACCTGTCAGGCCAAAGTGACCAAGGAATGCTTGATTCATCACTCTGTTTGGCTTAGCTAACAATTAGCCTACTGGTTCCATCACCGTTTGGCTGCACCACAATCCGCGCTTGAAGACGTTCCTGTAATGCACCTACATGCGAAATAATACCCACCTGACGGCCCGAATCTGTACGCAACATTTGTAAAGCCGACAGTGCAGTTTCCAGCGTCTCGGCATCAAGGGTCCCAAAGCCTTCATCAATGAACAAGCTGTCGATACGTGCTGACCGGCTGGCGATGTCCGAAAGACCCAATGCAAGGCTAAGGGATGTCAGAAACTTCTCGCCGCCCGAGAGGCTTGATGTGGCTCGTGTGGCATCCAGGTTACGGCGATCAACAACCAAAATACCAAGGCCATCCGTGTCGACACCGCGTAGCTGATAGCGGTTACTAAACGACTGGAGGCGTTGATTTGCATAGCCAACCAGAGCATCCATGCCGATACGTTGCACCAAACGGGTCAACTTATCGCCACCAAACTTTTCATCTAATAGCTTCCAGCGACCTTCACTGACCACCTTTTCTCCGAGCTGACGCTCGAGCTCGAGCAGCTGTGAGCGGACATTTGCATCCTTCTTCAATGCCTCCGCCACGGATGATTGCTCTCCAATAGCGCTGTCTGCTGCCTGTCGTGTAGCCATCGCATCTAGGCGAAGGGCATCCACCAACTCGCGCGTCGGAGGCAGCGGCGGCACCACCGCTTCGAGTTCTGCAATTTTCTTGTGCACTTCCGAAAGCTTGCCAGCGACCTCACGCTCACTACCGATCAGCCTTTCACGCTGTGCCTCGATGGACTTACATTCAGCATCGGTTAGGAAAACAGAATCCAGCTCGGCCGGATCTGCCACCGCATGCGCAACCAACTGTGAGTCATACAATTCGGTAGCCGATTTCGCCCCAGCCATCTGCTGGACCACCTGGTCCCACGCACCACTTACGGAAGACTCCGCCTTTGTTAGAGCATCTATGTGGCTGCTGTAAACCTCAACTGCCTTTTCCATAGATGACCAACCAGGGGGTTGCTGCTGTGCAGCCACGACATCGTTTGCATCACGGCCATCCGCCTGCACGCGCCGTAGCAACGCTTCCGCCGCACTGTAAGAAAGCACATTTGTGAGAATGTTCAAATGGCCATCAATGCCGTCAATATCCCGGATATCAGTCGAAAGGTTTATACCGTTTATGGATGTATCCAGTGTTGATGCATCCATGGCTGCACGTACAACCGCTGCCTCCCAGACACCGACAAGCCCATTTGCGCCAGAAAGCCCAGCTTGGAGAACACCGGCCTTTTGAACCCGGCTCTCAAGACGCTTAAGTTCTGCCTGAGCCACCATCAGCATCGCTTTCGTCTCGGCTAGCTCCGTGGCAGATGTCCCTTTTACTGGCACAGTCGTAACGATCTGCCGGCACAGAGGGCAATCATCACCCTGTACCAGTCGTTCTTCAAGCTCGGCTACTTTGGAGAGGCTGGCCACACTTTGCATATGAGCATCGACGACACGGCGTTCGCGTGTGACCTGGTCATTTAGGTTCGCAAGCATCGATGTATACGCACGCTCAACTGCCTTTGCGGCAGTCTCGCGGTCTCGCTGCTCCAGCGGTTCACGATCCAAACCCGCGGCCTCAACGACGCTCTGAACCTGCGTCATATGCTTCCAGAGCTGCTGCCACGCCTCGTCAGCATCGGACTTACTGCGTGCCACCTGTGGCAATGCGACTCGAATGGCATTTAGCTCTTCCACGACCGGTTGAATGGTTACTATCGCATCGGATATTGATGCAAGCGGCCCCCACCCAATCGCTTCCGCGGCCCCTGATGCTGCAAGCAACCCGGTACGCATCGACTCACGGCCGTAGCGTAGGACCTGCGCACGTGTAACAGCGGCAAGCGACGCCGCCTGCCCAGCATTGGAGACGGCAACCTTTTGGTCGGTTTCCGCTTTTGTAAGCCGCGCGGTGGCATTTTCCTTGTCCCGACGAGCATCAAAGATAGGCTTCAGTGCACGGAAGCGGGTAAGTCGCTCGACCTGCGGCTGATGCGCCTTCAGAGCATTTTGCGCATCGAGCAGGGCCGCCGTAAAGCGGACATTTGACTCAAGTGCGTTTACATAGTCATCCGCAGACTTTGCCCGCGCCGCAAGGTCATCGGCATTTTGTTTAGCCTTGGGAACAAGGACATCCAGTGCTGCCAGACGCTCCGTCTTCGCAAGCTGTTCTGCAGGATCCAGCAGGCTGATTTGGAGGCCACTGATGTTATCTCGCAGCGACTTGGATCCTGCAGCCGCCAATTTAAATGCCTTACGAATCGCCTCGCCAATCTCGCGGTACTTTGCGGTCCCGGTCAGCTTTTCAAGAATCAGGGTTCGTTCATCATCTTTGGCAGTTAGAAACCGGTCAAACTCGCCCTGCGGCAAGAGTGCAACCCGTTGGAACTGTTCGTAGTTGATGCCAAGAATCTGGTCAACCTCGGTCTTCATACGGGTGAGCTGCTCGGCAAGAACGGTGATGGAGCCATCTTTTGCGATGCGCTTCAGCACCATCTCAACTGGCTGCAGTGCGCCATCCGCCAGCCCGCGTGCCCGGCGCAGCCGCCAGGATGCCTCATAGGTCACATCCGCGCAGCTAAACAACAGCGTGGCTTCGCTGGATGCGGTGTTGGTTGTCATCACATCCGCGGGAGATGACTTCCCACCGTAGCGACAGGCCTGGCCGTAGAGCGCAAGAGTGATGGCATCAAGGATAGTGGTTTTTCCGCTTCCGGTTGGCCCGATGATGGCAAAGAGGCCACATCCAGCCAGGCTGCCGGTAGTGAAATCAATGGTGTGACGCCCGCGGAGGGAGTTGATGTTTTCGATGGTCAGTTTGAGAGGTTTCATATCAGCCATTCCTCCGTGGTTCGAGGATGTCGGTGCGCAGCAGCGCCAATAATGCATCAAACTCAGCCGGGTTGTCGTCACGCGGCATCAGCCGTTGCATGAGGTGTTCGATTGTGCCGTATTCGTTTTCGCGGATGATGTCCAGCTCGGAGAGGAGCTCATCGGTGGTGCGCTCATTTCCTGAAGATACAGCTCCATCTAGGAGATCGCGCTGCACACCGCCAACGGGCGCGTAGCCTTTGGCGGTGACCAGTTTCTTGAGGCTTGCTGAGAGGCTGTCGGCGCTTTGAAAGGTTTCATCTGATGTCAACACCAGCTCGACCCAAGGCTGCAGCTCACCCTCAGTGGGTTGCGTGAGGGTTTCGATCTGCGCTTCCAGCTCCTGAATGGTGCCTCGGAGCTGGATCAGGCGTCGATTGCCAATGATTGGAAGCGTGTGCATGGCGAGGTTGCCGGATGCTTCTATATCGATGATCTGAAAGGCCTTTTGGTGATTGCCTTCGGAGAAACCAAGAGCGATGGGGCTTCCCGAATACCGTATGTGCCCACCATTTTCCACCCCTTTAGGAAAGATCTGCGGGCGGTGGAGATGCCCAAGAGCGACATAGCCAAAACGGTCTGGGAATGCGGCAAGGTCGACATCCCCAACTCCGCCGATGCGAATTTCACGCTCCGTATCCTTATTGGTTTCGCCTCCGGTGACGGTGAGGTGCCCGGTCGCGATAGCAGGGATGTTCGGGGCCAGAGTGGCTAGCGCACTTGCTGCAGCGGTGTACAGGTCACGCCAGCCGGCTCGAACCCGTTCACGGACATCGTCAAGCGCTTCATTCAACTCAACTTTGCGAAGATCCCCTTCCCGCATGTAGGGAATGGCTGCGATCGCCACGCTCGGCGCATCGGGGTTTGGCAAGAGCACAATGTGAGGCGTTCCGGTTTCAGGCACATCGGTGATGATGTGGTGGCCCAGCTTGCCGATGATGGTGGATGCGCTGCGAAGCATGGTCGGAGAGTCATGGTTCCCGGAAACAATGACGGCATGGACTCCGATGCCATGTAGAGCTGCAAGGGTCGTGTAGTACAGCTCTTCGCTCTTTGCGGGAGGGTTGACACCATCGAAGATGTCACCACTGATGATAACGGCATCGATGGATTGCTCTGCTACCGTGCTGAGAAAGCATTCCTGAAAGCGTAGATGGTCCGCATGACGTTCCTGATCCATCAGCTGCTTGCCGAGATGCCAGTCGGCGGTGTGGAGGATGCGGTATGCCCCAGTACTCTTTGGGGTGAATTGTGTTTCGTTTGTGTTCATCTATAACTAATATCTAACGAAGTTCTGTAGCTGTGACGCCCATGGAAAAAATATTCTGAATATTTCTTTACGGTACAATCTTGCCTGTAAATCGGCGGCGTTCCAAATGGCGCGCCGTCTTTCCATGTAATGCCGGCAGCAGACCGGTGTCCCGGAGTTATCCAATGTTATCCGCAGAGAAGATTTCCAAGACTTTTGGTCCTCAAACTGTCCTCAAGGACATTTCCCTTATCCTCGGTGATCAGGAACGCATCGGCATCGTTGGTATTAACGGTGCGGGCAAGTCCACCTTCGTCAAAATCCTTGCAGGGATTGAAGAGGCCGACAAAGGCGTTGTCAACCGACATGGCTCCACGGTTGGTTACCTCAACCAAGAGTCGCAGTGCCGCCTTGGGGTTACGATTGCTGACGAAATGCGGGATGCATTTCCGAATGTTGAAGACATCGAAGCCCGCCTGATGAAGGCATCCCATGCCGTCGCGGATGGCGAGATGAGCCGTGCAGATGCTTCCGCATTGGATGAAGCGGCAAACGATCTGGTACGGGCGGATGCACATACAATTGATGCACGTATTGGCCGTGTCCTTGCCGGACTTGGATTCGATTTGGATGCGGTTGACCGCCTAACCGATACATTTTCGGGAGGCTGGCAGATGCGTATTGCGATGGCAAAGCTGCTGTTGCAGGAGCCTGACTTCCTGTTCCTTGACGAACCGACGAACCACCTCGATGTCACCGCCAAGTATTGGTTGATGTACGATTACATCCCGAACTACCACGGCTCGGTCATCTGTATTTCGCACGAGCCTGAGTTCCTCAATGCGGTCTGCGAGAAGATTGTCGAAGTTGAGGATTGTGGCACCACGCAGTACACCGGTAACTACGAAGACTACGAGCGCCTTAAGGAGGAAGCGTATCAACGTGACCTCAAGGCGTACGATGCCCAGCAGCGTGAAATCGCAGACTGGAAAGAGTTTATCCAGCGCTGGAAGGGTAACAAGTCTAAATCGGGAATGGTCGAAAGCCGTGTCAAGCAGATGGAAAAGATTGATATCTTGCCAAAGCCGAAGGCTCGTCCACGTACGATTTACCTGGAATTCCCTGAGCCACCTCGTGAGGCTCCAGAGCCAGTTGTCATCCAGGATGTTGTCAAAAAGTACGGCGACAAGACAATCCTCAATGGCATCACGTTGCAGATGGTCCGTGGGGACAAGATTGCCCTAACAGGTCCAAATGGCGTTGGCAAATCAACCTTCCTCCGCATGATTGCAGGCGTTGAGGGTCCGACGAGTGGCAAGATTCACTTGAACCCGAAGACGGAAATTGGCTACTTCGCGCAGCATCAGGCAGAAGCACTTCGTAAAGAAGTCACTGTGTTTGAAGAGACGATGGCAGGTATTGATCCTAAACTCGAAGAGCTTGCGCGTGGACTGCTGGCCCGGTTGCAGTTCCGCGGTGAGGATGCTCCCTTCAAAAAGGTTGGCGTTTTGTCGGGCGGTGAGCGTACCCGTGTTGCGCTAGCCAAGTTCTTATTGCACCCGGCAAACTTCTATATCCTCGATGAGCCTACCAACCACCTAGATCCGCTGGCGCGGGAGGTTTTGATTGAGGCACTGATCAAGTTCCAGGGCACGATCTTGATGTCAACCCACGACAACTTCCTGATTGACCGTGTGGCAACGGGCATCTTCGATGTCGCGGATGGCAAGTTCCATATGATGTTGGATCCGCAGATTGCGCGCATCAAGGATATCGAAATCTAAGGTGGTTGTTTTCGAAGGAGAGAGGCCCCTGTGAACGGTGTACGCAGGGGCCTTTTGTTTTTCATTTTTGAGCTGGTGGTGTGAGTTGTTTTGTTGGTTCTAAAATATTGCGGGTGAATTTTTAGGCTGCTCCCACCAAAAAAGAAAAACCCCACAAAGCGCATCGCACCTTGTGGGGTTTCTCTGTAAACGTAACCGTCTAGCGACGTGATTTACGCGCAGACTTATACTTGAAAAGCTCGATTTCAAGGGCTGCTGATAAGCAACAAAATCAAAAAGAAAAACCCCAC
>Ga0114980_10001085_pt1 | contig 19515 bp, 18 predicted proteins | sample S_140806_EF_Meta_FD_87018 | JGI IMG/M metagenome (GOLD analysis project Ga0114980, IMG submission 87018) | Freshwater microbial communities from Lake Simoncouche, Canada to study carbon cycling - S_140806_EF_MetaG | ecosystem: Environmental > Aquatic > Freshwater > Lake | place: Lake...
CAATATCGGTTGAGAGAGGAGCCTCAAAGAACACAATATCCTCTTATCAGACTGATCTAGAATTTTTTGCGATATTCTTGAAAGATAAAGGCACAGACATATCATCGGCCACCTTAGATACAATAAGAGATTACATTGCATCTTTATCTAATCAACACCTTGAAGCCACATCTATAGCCAGAAAAGTTTCGGCAATACGACAGTTCTTCTCTTTTTTACATGACGAAGAAATAATAAAGGAAAATCCGACCCTAAACGTTGATACCCCAAAAACCAAACAAAATTTACCATCAGTGCTTAGCGAGTCTCAGATCACGAACCTACTAAGCACAGCTTACAAAGATTTCACACCAGAAGGCCTTAGAAATGTCGCAATGTTGGAAATGTTGTATGCCTCAGGAATGAGGGTCTCTGAATTGATCTCTCTGAGGTTATCACATATTCAAATGAACAACAACGTAATACGCCCATATATACTTGTGCATGGCAAAGGCAATAAGGAAAGAATCATTGCAATAAATAGCAAAGCTATAGAGGCATTAAAAAATTATCTACCTATGCGTAAACATTTTATAAAGATCAAAACAGATCCATGGTTATTTCCTTCGAAGCAATCAAAACAAGGTCACCTCACCAGACAGTATTTTGCTAAGATACTCAAAAAGCTGTCAATGACTAGTGGCATAGCAACTAAATTTGTATCGCCTCATAAGGTACGACATTCATTCGCAACTCATTTACTCAATAATGGCGCCGACCTTAGAATTATCCAGGAGCTGTTGGGACACAAAAACGTCAGCACAACACAGATCTATACTCACGTTGCAAACGAGAAGCTTAAATCAACCGTAGAACAGTTTCATCCTCTATCGAATAAAAGCACAAAATCATAGGCAAACCCTAGCCAATATCTACATTCCAACACATAGCTCACCATTCTAAAGTTTCCAATATGTTTTATAGAATATTAAAAAACATATTGACCGACCGTCGGTCGATATGATATTTTATGTCCATCTTATGATTAAAAAGAAATATTCGCCATGAGAAAGAGAATTGTAAAAAAACCGGACGAAAGCAAGGCAGATATTATAAAAGCAGCCACATACCTATTTCAAACCACAAAATACGACAAAATTACTATTCAAAACATAATGGATCGTTTGGGTATAGCAAAAGGAACCGTATATCATTACTTTAAATCTAAAGCAGATCTTCTTGAGGCAGTATCTGAAAATATAGTGGATTCAACTACTCATCTTACAAAATCTCTGATTGAACAAACTAAAGGTAGCTCTCTCAAAAAAATGCAAATTCTAATTGAGGCTGGAAATGTATCAAACGAGCACTCAACTATACTAGAGACTTTGCATAGACCTGAGAACACGGTGATCCATCTACGCATTCTTGCATTAGCACTAAAAAAACAAGCTCCATTATATGCAGATCTAATTCAACAAGGTTGTAATGAAGGTATCTTCAAGACAAATCACCCTCTAGAATGCGCAGAATTTATAATAGCTGCAACACAATTTTTAACTGACAGAGGCATTTACTCATGGACAAACCATGATCTAAAACGCAGAAAAAACGCATTGCCAGCATTAATAGAGCAGCAACTCAACGCTCCCCATGGATCATTTCAATTTCTAAATCAATTAATTAAATAACTATGTTAAAAAACTATAAATATAAACCATTAAATTACTTTCTCATCACTTTTGTTATTAGTTGGATGCCTTGGTCTCTAGCAATTTACGCAAGCCATCATCAATCAATGCATAATTTATTATTACCCCTAGTTTTGGCTGGACTGCTTGGACCAACTACTGCCACTCTAATAATGCTAATTTTAGGCAATAGTGAATTACGTCACGATTTTATAAAAAGACTGCACCCAAATTTAATTGGGATAAAATATATATTTATCATTTTATTTCTATTTCCATGCATAGAAATAACCTCTATAGCCATATCTATACTACTTGGAGAACCTACAAACCAACTGCATATCGTCTCACAGTCGTCCGATTTACTTCTGCAAGGAAAAAATTTTTCAATTTTATTATTGGTATTTTTTCTTGTTGGTCCTTTTGAGGAGACTGGATGGCGCGGATACGCTACTGATAGCCTAAGATCCAAATATAATCTAATAAAGACGTCGTTAATTTTTTCTATAATTTGGGGAATTTGGCATATACCACTGTTCTTTATAAAGGAAGGCGAATTTCAGCAAACAATCTGGAATCAGGGATGGCTTCTAATATTTATTTACTTTTCCGGCTTATTTCTAATCACAATCATTACAAACTGGCTATACTTTAAAAATAATCGTAGCATTTTAGTTGTAGCTATATTTCATAGCATTTACGATACCAGTCTCGGGATTTTTCATATTACGCCAACCACATGGATTATTTTGTGGATTATACTACTGCTCACTTCACTAGGAATAGTACTAAATAATAAGAATGTATTTATGAAAAAACAACACAATAACGCTAAGTAAAAGACTTCGCCAATTGATCAAATTGCTGGAGTTTGCGTAACAAAGACTCAAACTGGCTCAAGTACACCATATTTGGCCCATCACTAGGTGAAGAATCGGGATTGTCGTGTACCTCCAAAAATACAGCAGCCACACCCACAGCAGCAGCGGCACGGGCTAAGGTTTCTACAAATTCTCTTTGTCCACCACTTGAAGAACCTTTTCCACCAGGTTGCTGCACAGAATGCGTTGCATCAAATACTACAGGCACTCCCATGTCAGCCATAATCTTTAGAGACCTCATATCTGAGATCAAAGTATTATAGCCAAAACTTACCCCTCTTTCGGTAAACAATAGATTCTTATTCCCAAAATGGTCAAATTTATCAACAATATTTGTCATATCCCACGGAGCCAAAAATTGCCCTTTCTTCACTTTCACAACTTTTCCGGTTTTTGCAGCAGCTTCAAGTAAATCAGTCTGCCTACACAAAAAAGCTGGGATCTGCAATATATCAACATGCTTGGCCACAATCGTGCACTGCTCATTAGTATGCACATCAGTCACCACAGGACACCCAAACTCTTTCTTAATTTTATCAAAAATCTTCAGCGACTCTTCTAAACCCTGACCTCTATGTCCTTTAATACTAGAACGATTTGCCTTATCAAAAGATGATTTATAAACAAAATTCAAACCAAGTTTATCTGTAATTTTTACTAAATTCTCAGCCATGAACAACGAATGATCTAAAGACTCAATAACACAAGGACCAGCAATCACTGACATAGGCAAATTATTAGCGATATCAAAACTCCCTACCTTAACTTTTCTTTGCATTGTCATACTTATCACCTTTTTGAGTTATTGTAGCTGATTACAGCATTTAAAAAAGAACTGAATAGCGGATGCGGTTTAAACAGCTGCGATTTAAATTCTGGATGAAATTGAACAGCCACAAACCAAGGATGACCTCTCAACTCAATAGCCTCACATAATTTGCCGTCTGCAGATTCACCACTAAAAATTAGCCCCTTATTCTCTATCTGAGTTTTATAATGAGGATTAAATTCATATCTATGACGATGACGTTCAGAGATTTTCTTTTCTCCATATATCGATTCAAGAAGTGACCCCCTAGCAAGATTGCAATCATAAGACCCTAAACGCATGGTACCACCCATATCATTATTCTCGTCACGCACCTCTTTTTGACCATCGCGCTGCCACTCAGTAATCATAGCAATAACAGGATTGGTACAGTTTCTAAATTCAGTGGAATAAGCATCTTCAATGCCACAAACATTTCTAGCAAATTCAACAACAGCCAATTGCATACCTAAACAAATACCGAAGAATGGTATCTGTTTCTCTCGCGCATATTTTATAACTTCTATCTTGCCCTCGACACCGTCGTTACCAAAGCCACCAGGCACTAAAATACCATCTACATCTTCAAATTTTTGAGCTATTACTTCATCGGTCAGTCTACGGGCATTCACCCATTTCAAATTTACCTTAGTAAAGTTTTTTATAGAGGCATGATTTAATGATTCTACGATTGAAATATACGAATCTTCGAGAGAGCCATACTTGCCAACAATCGCAATAGTCACTTCTCTGGATTTTTGCTCTATGTCACGGACAACTTTGTACCACCTATCTAAATCGACACTCGGAACATTGGCCATATCAAATCCCGCTAATAATTGCTGGTCTAAACCTTGCTCATGATATTTTATTGGTACTTCATAAATAATTTTTGCATCCAATGACGATACAACATGACTCTTTGGCACATTACAAAACAAAGAAATTTTATCTTTCTCATGTTCCGATATTTCTTTAGATGCTCTGCAAAGAATAAAGTCTGGCTGTATACCTATAGCTCTCAGCTCCTTAACAGAGTGTTGCGTTGGTTTTGTTTTTAGTTCCTTAGAAGTTGCTATATAAGGAAGAAGCGTTAAATGCACAAATTGAACTGCTTTAAATCCCAATTCTTGCCTGATTTGCCTGATAGCCTCTAAAAACGGTAAAGCTTCTATATCACCAACAGTTCCACCTATTTCACACAAAATAAAATCAAAGTCTTCCGTATTTTTGAAGATAAATTCTTTTATCAGATTAGTTACATGGGGTATTACTTGTACAGTCATTCCAAGATAATCGCCCTTTCTCTCTTTTTGCAACAATGTTGAATAAATTTTTCCAGCCGTCACATTGTCATATTTAGTAGATTTAATACCTGTAAAACGTTCGTAATGGCCTAAATCAAGATCAGTTTCAGTGCCATCTTCGGTAACATAAACCTCACCATGCTGAGTAGGACTCATAGTTCCAGGGTCTACATTTAAATAGGGATCTAATTTTCTTAATGAGACTTTATAACCACGCGCTTGCAACAAAGCAGCTATGCTTGCAGAAGCTAGACCTTTACCAATAGACGAAACAACACCACCAGTAATAAATATATATTTAGCCATACCACTACTCAGCTATAGGCAAACTCTTTTCGGTAACTTGTTCTGCAATAACTGTGTTGTCAATTTTATCGACAATACTAGTACCAGAATTTTTGGATGATAAATTCGCCAATATCAAACAATTAAGAATAAAAACAAAAGCTAATATAGAGGTAAGCCTTGTCATAAAATTGATTGATGACGCGCCTGTCATAACGCCATCTAAGGCAGAAGATCCACCACCAGCAATACCTTGTAATTCATCTGTGCTGCTACGCTGTAATAGTATTACCCCTACTAAAACCAAGGAAACTATAATGTGAAATACTATAAAGAATGTTTGCATATACTCTTTGCTTCTAACAAAATTTTTCTAAATTCTTCAAAGTTTAGACTTGCACCACCAACTAACACACCATCAATCAGGTCCGATTTCATTATCTTGGCACAATTTTCTGCACTAACCGAACCACCATACAGGAATTTTACCCGATTTTCAAATGAAAACCTTGTAGCAAAGACTCCATTGCAATATTCAGCTATATGATTTATCTCATCTACAGACGGCACGATACCAGTGCCAATTGACCACAAGGGCTCATAAGCAATCAAAATATTATCGGCTACAACACTATCATCTACTAAAATAGAAGTAAGCTGCTCTCTGATAATTTCCAAAGTCTGATCATTCAGGCGTTCTTCCGAGGTTTCCCCTACACACACAATGGTTTTAAGTCCATAAGCATGCGCTATTTCCACTTTCTTTTTTACTATTGCGTCGGTCTCATTATGGTTGGTGCGCCTCTCAGAGTGCCCCAGAATTACATATTCACATCCAACGTCACGCAACATTACCGCACTCACATCACCAGTCCTAGAACCGTGATGAGCATTTGAGACATCTTGAGCACCCAGAGCTATAGAGGAATTACCAAGCACAGAGCGTACTCTATCTAACATTGTATATGCCGGACAAACAACAAGCTCCACATCCAGAGGGTTTTGCTCTACAAAATCAACTAATTTTTTTGATAGATCTACCGCTTGCGAAAGCGTTAAGTTCATCTTCCAATTGGCCACAACATGCATAAAAATCAACTTTTTAATCTACATCAATATAGATATCACTTTTTTGCACCAAAGCAAGACCTTTCAAATGAGCGCAGACTATAAATATCCAACTACTCATATCTTATTATTTCCTTCGACTAAAACGTTTCAAAGGATATTTAACCTCAAAATGAAATAACAAAGCAAAGAAGCTCCAAAACACAACCAAGGCTACCCAAGCTATGAGAGGCGAAGCACCCTTTACAGGTGAAAAATAGAATAAATGAAGCAAACTCTTATCAATGACATTGATCTTAATAACATAAAACATTGAGCCTAGAATTAGCCCCAGCATCGATGCGTTTGAAAAAACCTTATCTTTTCTATGCCAAATTAAATCCACTATTTTTGCCACCACAAAATGGGTCACAAAAAATGCAATTTCAAAATATAAAATCACAAATATAGAAGAAAAAATATCTCGATCCAAACTCGAATGGGGAACTACAAAACAAGCGATAAAAAGCGTTGCGGCAAAAAAGAGATTAATAATCAGGATCACTCTGAGAAAATCCTTATATGTAAAATCTACATCTAAGAATTTGATTATAAAATTTAAGAAAGAACTTTTGCTCAATGCCACCACTATAATCCAATACAACAATCCCATTACCAAACTTAATGTCACAAATAGCCAGAGCCAAATATCAAATGCCACAGCACTAATGTATATAACATATAGGTAAGTTACTACTATAGTCAGGATGACTCCAACACAAATTGACTCCTGAGTTACAGAAAATTCGTCCTTGTTCTTGCGTCGAAACTTTAGGTAACAATGGGCCAGCACAAGAGTCAAAAAAACCAGCAGCGACTGCCGACCCAAAATCACGTAATATTCATGAAAGGAAAAACTATCAAACACAATGAATGTCAGAGCGAATAAGAGTACTATCGTATTAAACTTGATTATTCCCTCAAAAATTTTTCTATAACTAATCACCCCCTTCATACCAACACCTCGTGCGTTTTAAAAGTATTGTAGAATAACAGATTGTCAAAAACAATTATCTCAGGAAATAATCACAGAAATTAGTGATTTAAAAGAAATGTTATTACTTGCGTAACACACCATTCGAAAGATTGAAATTAGAACCAAGGATCTGCACCTCGCCTCCAGATTCACGCACAAGAAAAATTCCAGAAGCAATGTCGTGATATGCTCTATCCTTCATGCTAGCTGCCTCCAATCTCCCAGATGCAACACAAACACAAGCCCATAGGTCAGAACCAAATATCCGAACAGAATTTCCAGAACCAGTTGATGATTCCAAATAATCATCTCTTTCCGTTCTATGAGACACTCTTAATCTTACAGTGCCGGTATATTGACCTGTAGTTCCCGTATACCATGCACCCTTTCCTCTTTCAGCAAAATATACTTCCTCCATAAGCGGAAATGAAATCACTGCGCTAGTGACAACATCTTCGCCACCAACTCTTTCCTCCACAGCAATTGATAAACCAAACAATGGTAAAGCATGCGCAAAATTATTCTTAGCATCCATGATATTTACCAACCATGTTGCCTGATTTTCTTCTTCGGAGTTTTTATTAAAAAACGACGACTTAATACCAAAATTTGGACGCACTCTTTGTAACTCGCCAAAAATGATTTTTTGTAATTTTTCTATGCTCTTGTCTACGAATTGATGAGTTGATTTCCTTGAAGATTGCAGCGATCTAAGCTCATAATAATCGCGCACAAGATACCTGGATGACTTATCCAGTATATCAATAATTAATTTGATAACAGAGGAAAAATCTCCCATTTATTTACACCTTTCTATATACACGTCATCTTCAGTACGCACTACTACCTTTGTACCTGGATCAATGAATGGCGGCACCATTATTCTAATGCCATTTTCCAATATTGCTGGCTTATATGAAGAAGCAGCGGTCTGTCCTTTTACCACAGGCTCTGTTTCAGCTATGACAACATCAACAGTAGCTGGCAAAGCTACGCTCAAAGGCGTAGATTCATGAGACTCAACGGTGACTATCATTCCTTCCTGCAAATAGGCAACCTTTTTTTCCATAATAGCTTTATTAATTTGAATCTGTTCAAAACTTTCATTATCCATCAGATAAATAAAATCATCATCAGCATAAAGAAATTGGTAAGATTTTTGATCCAAACGCACCCTTTCCACATCTTCACTAGATCTGAATCTCTCGTTCACTTTCGTTCCACCAGGAATTTCCTTCATAGAAACCTGAACGAAAGCCCCACCTTTACCTGGCATAGTATGTTCTGGGGTTTTTATAACTTGGTATAATTTACCATTATACTCCAAAACGTTTCCCATTCTAATCTGAATTGCGCTTATTTTCATAATACTACCCCTACTATTTTTTATATATAGATATGATGTGATCGAGCATTTTTAAAGCTTCTGATTTTGGTCTTTGGAATGTATTTCTACCGATAATAGAACCATTGCCGCCTGCCTTATGTATAGCATCGATTTCTTCATATAAATCTTTCAAATCTTTACTTGTACCGCCAGAAAAAACCACCAATCTTTTTCCTGCAAAACAAGCCTGTTTCACATGTTTTACTCTGTCCACCAAAGCATCTTTCTTTATATTATGTTTTTCATAAACAGCCTTTGCTTCACCTTGCTCAAGAAAATCTGTCGGCAATTTTACTTTGATAATATGCGCACCCAGCAAGCACGCCAGATGAGCGGCATAAGCACAAACATCCAATGCCGTTTCTCCAGACTTGGATAAATCTCCCCCACGAGGATAAGACCAAATTACTACAGCTATACCATAAGATTTTGCTTCCAAAGCAAGTTCTCTTATTTCTCCCATCATATCGTTAAGCTTAGGAGATCCAGGGTAAATAGTAAAACCAATCGCAGAACATCCAAGCCTTAGCGCATCTTTAACAGACGCGGTAACCGCTTGATCCGGAGCAGAAGATTTAGGTGCCAAAGAATTAGAACTATTCATTTTCAAAATAGTTGGAATAGCACCAGCAAATTGATCAGCACCTAACTCTAACATTCCTAGAGGAGCCGCATAAGCATTAAGCCCAGCTTCCACCGCCAAAGAGTAATGGTACAACGGGTCATAAGCATCTGGATTCGCAGCAAAACTACGAGCTGGACCATGTTCAAATCCCTGATCTACAGGCAAAATCACCATCCTGCCAGTACCACCCAGCCTGCCATGCATCAAAATTCTGCATAAATTAGCTTTGGTCCCAGGGGAATCGCTCTCATAATGAGATAAAATATCTTTTACTTCCTTGGTTACCTGCATATTATCCTCTTTCATTTAAATTCTGGACTTCTTTCAAGACTTCTTGTACATGCCCAGGCACAGAAACTTTACGCCAGATCTTTTTTATTATACCGTTGATATCTATTAGGAAAGTTGATCTCTCAATACCAAAATATTTCTTTCCATACATACTTTTCTCAACCCACACATCGTAATCTACGCAAATCTTCCCATCAACATCTGATGCTAAATTTAGCTCAAGATTATGCTTAGATTTGAACTTTTCGTGGCTTTGAATGCTATCTCTAGATACTCCCACAACAACTGTATTTAATGATTCAAACTCCTTTCTATGAGAGCTGAAATCTTTGGCCTCTACAGTACAACCAGGCGTATCATCCTTAGGATAAAAATATAAAACAACATTTTTCTTGCCTACATAATCACCAAGATTGAAACTCGCATCTTTTTCTGTAACAATATCACAATTAGGGGCTCTGGTTTCTAGCATAATTAAGAAGTTTTTTGGATCTTATACCAGGTTATTGATATAGATTCAAGACAACACTGATTAAAGGCTTGATAAAAAGCGAAAATCCTAAGAAAACTCGTAATTTTTTAACAGTCCACGAGTCAGAGCCGCAAAGTCTCTGTATCCAAGATTTTTCTCAAAAGTTAGCAGGTCTTTCACAGCCTGCTGGCAAATAGCTGCATCAGGTATGATAAGATTTTCATACCCAGCCCGGAGAGCCTCAACTTGAACTCTACAAGCCTTCTCTAAATGGCGCGTATAAAACATAGCCTCTTCTATGGTGGCGCCAGCTGTTATAGTGCCATGATTTCTTAATATCATCACCTTGTTACTATCCAAATCCCTAACCATTTTCTGACCATGCTGGACATGATCAAGAGCCAAAGAATCATAATCATGGTAACTAACTAAATTATAAAAATGCAGAGCAAATTGACTCAATGGCAACAACCCAAATTTCATGACCGAAACAGCCACCCCAGCGATAGTATGAAGATGAAATATTGCATTGATATCTTGACGAGCCCTATAAAGATTGCAATGAATCACATACCCTGTTCTATTATATTGATCTTCTCTACCTTGCAGCACTTTTCCATCCAAAGATACCTCCAACAAAGAATCTGGAGTCACCTCAGAAAACAAGCTGCCAAATGGGAATATGTAAAATGACTCCCCAGAACTAGACCTGGCAGATAAATGGGTATAGGTAAGATCATCCATGCTAAACTTAGCTATGATACGATAAGATAACGCCAACTTGCGTTTTATTTCTGTATCCATAATCCCCTTAAGATGGCGCGCTCGAGAGGAGTCGAACCCCTAACCTCTTGATCCGTAGTCAAGTACTCTATCCAATTGAGCTACGAGCGCAATAACAAACATCTAGTATGCCGAGCTACTATATAGGTAATGATTAGTAAATTCAAGTGATACTCACTCAACTTTAGCTTCTTTACTACCGCCAGACAGTTCTACTTCAACTATAATACCACTAGGCAATTGATCTACTGACCTTATGACAGAGCCACCTTTATTTCTTACTACAGCAAATCCTCGCTTTAATACATTAGTGTAATTGTAAGACTCAAGTAACTGCGCGATATGCTCTAAAGATGATTCGCGTCTACTAATATCTATTTTTAATCTCTGGCCCACTAACTGCATATTATGTAGCTTTTCTTTAAGCACTCTATAAGAAAGGTTATTCAACTGCGAGTGAATGATACTCACTCCCTTGGCCTTTAACTCGATATAATAATTTGGCACAACAAGCTTCGAAGAATAATGCACAAATCGACTACCTAGCAATTCAATATATTTTGGTAGAGATGAAACTATTCTCATCCCTAAATCATCCAACCTTTGAATATAATTATTGATCAAATACTCAACATTAGGCAGTTTATGAACCAGTATCTGCACTGCTTGAACGGCAGTCATGTAACAATTCTTGAATGCCCTATCATGGCGCAAACTTAGTTCTTGAACCGCTAACTCTAGTTCTCTTTTCACCGGCACCGCAAATTCTGCTGCAGCAGTAGGAGTTGGAGCTCTCAAATCTGAAACATAATCTATTAGCGTAGTGTCTGTTTCATGGCCAACAGCAGAAATAATTGGAATATCAGAATTAAACACTGCTCTAACAACAATCTCTTCATTAAACGGCCATAAATCCTCTATAGATCCACCACCTCTAGCCACTATTATGACGTCTGGTCTCAATGATTTATCCTGAATATTATTTAGTCCATATACAGCTTTGGCAATTTGTTGTGCAGCCTGATCGCCTTGCACTAAAACTGGCCAGACCACAACTCGCACAGGATATCTATCCTCAATACGGTGAAGTATATCTTGTATTACGGCTCCGGTGGGAGAAGTAATCACAGCTATTGTTTTCGGCAAGAAAGGAACCTTCTTCTTGTGATTTGCGTCAAACAACCCCTCTTTGGCAAATTGTTGCTTTCTTTTTTCCAACAATGCCATAAGGGCGCCAACTCCGGCGGGAGTGGCGTCTCTTACCACTAGTTGATATTTTGATTGCCCAGTATACACACTAACAGATCCAGTACACACCACTTCAAGGCCTTCCTCAAGTTTTTGTTTTAGATTTGCTGCGACACCTTTCCAACACACAGATGCCAAAACTGCACCGCTATCTTTCAAAGAAAAATAAATATGCCCAGATGGAGCGACTTTCAAACCAGAAATCTCCCCCCGCACTCGGACAAATTCAAAATTATCTTCAACTGATCTCTTAATAAGATTGGAAACCTCGGTAACGGTAAACTCGGGATAATTCTGATGTTTATAATCAAACAGTGATTGGTTTACAACATTTTGGTTCATCTTATTTATCATGCATATGTTTATATTGTTCAAAGGCGGCAATTGCATCAGCAGCATACATTAGAGATGGACCCCCACCCATATAAATTGCCATACCTAACGTTTCTTCAATTTCTTCTCTAGTAGCCCCCAACTTTACCAATGCCTCGACATGAAAACCTACACACCCATCACATCTAGAAGAAACTCCAATAGCCAGAGCAATTAATTCTTTTGTCTTTTTATTCAGCACACCTTCCTTTGTTGCCGACTGAGCCATTGCAGAAAAACCTGCCATAGTCTCTGGTATATCTTTACGCAAAGTTTTTAAGTGATTAGAAATAAACTTTGTAATTTCAGGATAATTTTTTGTCATATCTTCATCCAATACATGTTTTTCACATGATAAATTCAAATTTCCCTAATGCAAAGATTTTATTTCTTTCGTTCACTATTCCTACAAAAAACTGTACTATACCCTCTAGGACCATGTGATGACCACAAAGTAACAAAATTTTCTTTTTACCTATGATATCTCTATCTATGCTTTATGTAGGTTTGGTAATATTTTATGCGGCGTGTAGAATCAAATCTATTAGTCGTAGCAAGCTCACTCGCGAGGTCTTAATAATTTTTGTGATAAAATTACTGATACTAACCGCAATCTACTTGCTCTTCTTTGCTAATTCTGCAAAGATAAAACTTGCAGACGTCGATACTAGGTATTTTAACAAACTCAACAATGAAGTAAAAAAATGATAGACTTTGGCTTAGTTGATCTCTCGAGATTACAATTCGCAATAACAGCTCTATATCACTTTCTATTTGTCCCTCTCACAATGGGGTTAGCTGTCTTATTAGTAATTATGGAAGCAGTTTACGTAATGACAGGGAAAGTAATATGGAAAGACATGACCCAGTTCTGGGGGAAATTATTTGCCATAAACTTTGCCATGGGCGTTGCCACTGGCATTACTATGGAATTTCAGTTTGGCACAAATTGGGGATATTATTCTCACTATGTCGGCGATATTTTCGGTGTCCCACTAGCAATTGAGGGCATGGCCGCATTTTTCTTAGAGAGCACGTTCGTCGGGCTTTTCTTATTCGGCTGGGATAGAATGAGTAAAGTAGGCCATTTATTCGCTACATTCCTCATGGCAGCAGGGTCAAATCTGTCTGCATTATGGATATTAATTGCTAATGCCTGGATGAATTATCCTATCGGCGCTATCTTTAATCCAGAATCTATGCGAATGGAAGTAGAATCTCTATATCAGGTGATGGTTAGTTCCGTAGCACAGGCCAAGTTTATTCACACAGTAAGCGCTGCATATGTCACAGGAGCCATGTTTGTATTATCTCTCAGCTGTTATTACCTTTTAAAAAGAAAGCATATAGAATTTGCCAAACGCTCAATAATAGTAGCCACAAGCTTCGGATTCTTGTCTGCATTATCAGTTGTGGTTCTCGGAGATGAAAGTGGCTATCTAGATGGCCAAGAACAAAAAATGAAAATGGCCTCAATTGAAGCGATGTGGGAAACAGAAGAACCGCCAGCAAGCTTCACAATATTTGGAATACCTGATCAGAAAAACATGAAAACAGACTATGCGCTCAAGATACCTTATGTCATGGGAATTATCGGCACAAGAAGCTTCGATACAGTTATCCCAGGAATTAAAGACCTGGTATCTAAAGCAAAATCTCAGATCCGAATGGGTCTCGATCAGTATCGAGTATTGCACAGATTAAGAATGGGTTATTCCACCGACCGTGCCGCAGATCAAGAATGGTTAAAGAGTAACTTCGAATATATTGGTTTTGCATTACTTTTGAAAAAATATAAAGATAATATACTCCTAGCAGATGAAGCCGACATAGATCGCGCCGCTCTTGATACTGTACCTAATGTTCTACCAATTTTCTTCTCTTTCAGAGTAATGGTCGCCTGCGGGTTTTACTTCATCATACTATTTGGTGTGGCACTGTACTACATGAACATACGCCGCAACTTTAACAAAACATGGTTGCTAAAACTCTGTTTAATATCACTGCCTCTACCTTGGATTGCGGCAGAATTAGGATGGATCGTAGCAGAATATGGACGTCAACCTTGGGCTATATACGGAATACTGCCTACATTCATGGGTGTATCTTCGGTATCTAAAGCAAATGTCCTAGGAAGTTTGATAGGTTTCTTAACGCTTTATACAATCTTACTGATTGCAGATTTATATCTCATGACAAAATATGCAAAAAAAGGGCCAGAAACAAAAGTTGAGTAATATATGCCAGATTTTGATACATTGAGAATAATATGGTGGCTAATATCAGGGTTCCTGTTCACAGGATTTGCGGTGTTAGGCGGAGTTGATCTTGGGTGCGGAATATTACTTCCTTTAGTAGGCAGAAATGACTTAGAAAAACGACTCACAATTCAATCAATAAAAGCAACTTGGGAAAGTAACCAAGTATGGTTTATCACAGCTGGTGGTGCATTATTTGCAGCATGGCCACTGGTGTATGCTGTGACTTTCTCATTATTTTATCCAGTACTTTTCTTAGTATTAATAGCACTGATACTAAGACCAGTAGGCTTCGAATATAGAAATAAATTAGATATAAAACACTGGGGATCTTCATGGGATAAGGCATTGTTTATTGGAGGCTTTTTACCATCTTTAGTCTTTGGCATAGCAATAGGAAACTTGTTAGAAGGCGTTAATTTCTCATTCGATAATTTCATGATTGTCACCAATAAAACATCTCTACCATCTCTATTTTCGCCATTTACCTTATTATGCGGCATACTAGGTGTATCGCTAATGACGACACAGGGCGCCACATTTTTAATGATGAAAAACGAAGGAAAGATCTTCAAAAGATCTATGCGATTTGCAGTATGCGCACCAATAGTTACCATTTCATTATTTGCTATGGGTGGATATATGATGGAAACCTTATATGGCTACCAAGTGCTCGCACGAGGAGCTGAAAATATCGCATCAAACCCTATGTCTAAGGCTGTATCATATGTCCAAGGCGCATGGCTACTGAATTATAAAAAAAATTCCATCCTTATGTTAGTACCAACGCTTGGTTTTATTGCCCTGGCTTCTACAATAACTTTCTCCTTATTTAGGAAACCTGCCATTGCCTTTATTAGCAGTTCTATTTCTGTGATTGCAATAATGGGCACGGTTGGATTATCAATGTTTCCATTTATATTGCCTTCCAAACTACATTATCAATCATCCCTTACTATATGGGATGCCTCGAGCAGTTATCACTCATTATTGATAATGCTAGGAGTAGCGATATTTTTTATGCCTATAGTCCTTACTTACATAGGAATTGCAAATAAAATAATGTGCGGCAAAATTAGAGAAACAGATTTAGAAAAACAACGCGATGAGGATTCTTATTAGAGGTATTGGTATGTGGTATTTTTCTTGGGTTCTTGGAGTAAGTTTGGTCTGTGTATTTTCTGTGGTGAATGCGCTATGGTATGAAATTAACCAAACAGATGAATTTATAATCTCAGTAAAGAAGAAAACTAAAAAAGATTAGTTTCTCCACGTCTTTCCAGGTGTTCGTATTCATTGTAAACAGGACTTTTATTTGCTACTGGAGACACTAAATATGGAGTATCCGCATTTGCATAGTGATTCAATAAATTACTTATACCTTCTCCATACGTCGTCAAAATATTATCAAGAGGAATATTGACACTCTTTCCTATATTATCTCCAGCTCCAAGTTTAATGTAAGAAATTTCAATCTTGTTATATTGGCCAGCATTGCTAATTAGCAATGCTTCGAGTGGTAGTTGTGGCGAAAAGCCGGTTATCACATCTTCTTTTGTAGGTAATGATCCAGTCTTAAAATCTATCACTCTTATTTTGTCACTCTCCTTCTCTAATCGATCAACCTTAGCAGTGATGGTGCACCCACCCACGTCTCCCGATACCTTTAACTCAGTACTAACATCGCGAGATTTTCTTACACTCTGTTCATATTGAGCAACCCACGAAGCAATGCGTGCAAATCTTGGCCTCCATATTTTATCTACATAGGCACTATAAGGTATTTGGGACAACAACATATTCCCTATCTTCATTATATTGATATAATAATCAGAAGATTTTAACGTGTGACATGTCTTATTAAAAATATTCAACACGTGATGAATCAAATTACCAAACTCCAGGTTTCCAGGTTTTTTATCAAGTGGCTGCAATGGAGTTAACCTAAGCACCAAAGATGCATATATTGAATAAGGATCTCTCACTAATTTCTCTATTTGGGTCACAGATAATTTCTTAGGTCGCAAAGACACAGGAGGCTTTGGTATTGGGCGCTTATAGATATCAATTCCTAAATTCTTGCGTTCTACAAAAACCGGTTGTTCTATCTCCGTTAAGTTATTTTTCTTCACCCATATATTTATTTTATCTAAAAAGCGATATGGCCTATGAGGCGAATTATTTTGATTCTGCGATCTTGTAATCAACAGATTTTTATTTTGCAATAAGAATATAAAATCGTTAGCGCTTTGACCGATCTTAATTTTATAAGAATCAATACCTAACTGTTCATATAATACCGCGCCAAGAAAAGGATCGATATCAGTAGAACTACCCCAAGATGATTCATTCATACCAGCTAATATTAAGTACTCAAATCTTAGTAATCTACTTTCTATCGAACTCAAAATACTCACTATAGCATTTTGTTGTAAATCCCGAGAGCGCTGACCTTCTAATAACTTAATCAACGTATTCTCAAAAAACTCTATATTAATATTTATATCAGCAAAATGCTCTAATAGCTTATCAAGAACTTTTAAACACCTCTGCCCTTGCTCACCTTCCCCAACAGAGCTATCTGAAAGAAATGCAGCGGCATTGATTAGTTGTTGCAATATGTATTTACAAGTAAGACTCTGATCAAGATTTTCTATTATAGCGCTATCCAAAATTCTTTGTAATAAGAAAGCTGCGCCTTCATTCTGATCATCTCTACATATCGCGATTAATTCATCTAAATTCTTATATCTTCTTACTCCTCTCAGATAATCAATTTCTAATTTACCAAGGACTTGGCTTTTATCATAATCATTCAGTAAAAATAGATCATGACTAATAAGCGTTAATAAACTTAGAGGCGAAAATTTGTCTTTCCATGCCCTGTATATTGCTAAAATAAAAGATATCTGCTCAGTTTCCATAATTGACGAAACATTATTTGTTTCCACAAGAATATCATGCAATTCTAGAGATTGAATCAACCTACTACTTAACACTCTGTCATTAGTCACAATGCCAATATTCTTTATTCCATCTTTCTTCCACAGACACACCTTATCAACTATGACCTTTATCTCTTCAGAGACTGAAGTGCATTCTTGATAATAAAAACTTGTCTCTGATTTCAAATTCTCATTCTGCGGAGATGCTATACCTACTAAGAATTTCGTTAAAGAAGCTAAGGCCTGATTGTTATCACAATAATCACCCCAATATCCTATATTATCACAAGATAGATACTGAAAAATTCTCTTTACCTGATAACATGGGTGTACTTCATCAATTGGATGCTCTAGAGTTCTCAAGTTCTCAGCCCCATGCAATATCACATAACCTTTATCTAAATTAGCCACTGCTTTCATTAATTTTCTGGTAGAGCTAAATGTGCCAAAAGAACCAGCTATTATTATGTTTACACGAGGAATTTGGTCTTGCCATCTTTCTAATAACTGCCGAATAAAATTATTGCGTCTCTGGGTCTCAGTCATTCGATTTTTTTGTGCTAAAAACCCTGACCAATCCTTAGCTATCAACTCCAAGGCAGAAAAAATGTATCTTGCTCTATCAGGTACATCTCCTAAATAAACTTCCTTTATTTTTGACAAAGGTATTTCATCGCGCTCAAATTTGGAAATAAAATTGATGATTTCATCCGAAATTTCTAAAGAATCAGGATAAGAAATCTTTGCCCTTGTTGTTAAAAATTCTATCACCAATAGCTTTAGCTCTGACGGCGATAAAATTTCTACTTTATCAGAACTTAATATTGGGAAAAAGTCTTCCACAGAACCTAAGGGAAATATCTTAGGTCTTGCACTACCAAAATACTTATCCAGCTTTTTGCATGCTCTTATAGAAGGCAGTAAAACTAATGTGTTTGTAATCTCATTCTGTGGTATATGCCTATGAAATCCGAGAAGAAATTCTCTGAAAAAATCTTGAGATAATGCAATATTATATACAGGCATTCCAATTATTTTGGATTTAAATATTTCCCATTATAGTACATTAAAGAAGCATGCCCAGTATTTTGATATACTGCATTCACAACTCTTCCCACTATTATGGTATGATCACCGCCATTGTATAACTGATGATTTTCACATTCAAGAAATGCTATTGCGTCTTTAAAAGCAGGAGATGATGTTTTTGTATCAGCACTAAGTTTCACTATATTCCATTTTTCATCTGATGGCTTAGTGAATAAATTTGATACTTCCTGTTGATACTCAGAAAGAATATTAACAGTGAAAGATTTGCTAGATATAAGCGCATCATAACAAAATGAGCTTTTCTTCAGAGAAAATAATATAAGTAACGGATCAAGGGAAACGGAGGTAAAAGTGTTAATAGTCACTCCTTCTTTTATGCCATCCTCACGCTTAGTAGTAATAACAGTCACCCCAGTTGGCAGATGCCTCATACACAATTTGAAAGACTCAACAGAACTCATGCCTAGAAAAATTAAAATTCCAATGTATGATATCAATAAATATTCAATAGTAAAATACTATTATTAAAGCGAACTTCTATGACCTCTGACCGAAAATTATCGCTACTAAAAACTTACAATGAGATTCTAATACCAGAATGGCTAGATAAAAGCGTAAAAAAGAAGGTTAAAAATCTAATTCTTATAGGAACTTACGGTCAAGTTGGGATAGCTCTAATAAGGATGTGTTTGAAAATTGGGATACCCATTAAAAGCATAACCAATACAAAAATTGCTTTTACACATAAACTGCTCAAAATCTATACTCAAGATAAAGCTCTTGACGCCATGAGTAGCAAAAATAATATAGTGATATATACCGGACCTATACATAAACTAAATAATTACGAAAAAATATTTGATAAAATATCTCATTTAATATGTTTCAGCTCCACTTCAATCTTCACAAAAGCGACAAACTCTACCGAAGACTCAAAAGAAGTAGTAAAAAATCTTGAATACGGAGAAAAATTTGTTTTAAAAGCTTCTAAAAAGTACGGTTTCACGGTCAATATAGTAAGACCGACCATGATTTATGGTTATGACATAG
>Ga0114980_10001086_pt1 | contig 19513 bp, 18 predicted proteins | sample S_140806_EF_Meta_FD_87018 | JGI IMG/M metagenome (GOLD analysis project Ga0114980, IMG submission 87018) | Freshwater microbial communities from Lake Simoncouche, Canada to study carbon cycling - S_140806_EF_MetaG | ecosystem: Environmental > Aquatic > Freshwater > Lake | place: Lake...
CACTACGAATATGACTCAGCTTTGGTCATGATGCATGTGGCCGATGCGGGCAAAATTTTTCGCTTAGAGGGCCCTACCGGCATTCGCCTCAAAATCAAAGATTTACACCAGGCTCGAGCTGTTGCCCGGCAGCTTGCGCCTGCATTGCCAATGGGCATGGGCATTCGCGATTGGACGCAGCAAAATCGCACGTGGTTTGCGGCAGTTCAAGTGGAAAAACGCATGATGTTCATTATTCTTACCCTCATTGTGGCGGTAGCCGCTTTCAACTTGGTCTCTACTTTGGTGATGACAGTCACCGACAAACGTGCAGACATTGCCATCCTGCGAACCCTGGGCGCCAGTCCGAAAAGCATCATGGGTGTTTTCATGGTGCAGGGCGCTTTGGTGGGCATCATAGGGACCTTGGGCGGCATGCTGTTGGGCTTGTTGATCGCCTTCAACATCGATGTCATCGTGCCTGCTTTGGAAGCCATTTTTCAAGCCAGCTTCTTGCCCAAAGACATCTACTTAATTAGCCGCATGCCAAGCGATCCACAAATGTCTGACATCTTGCCCGTGGTGCTTATTTCTTTGATGCTGTCATTCGTGGCGACGCTGTATCCCAGCTGGCGCGCTAGCCAAGTGAACCCTGCTGAGGCATTGCGTTATGAGTAATCTTGAGAGCAAGGTCAAGCAACAACCGGTGCTCGAAGTCCGAGGCTTGAGCAAGCGATTTTCGGAGGGCGGCCTCAGCGTGTCTGTCTTGCAAGGCGTTGACCTCACGGTGCAAGCCGGCGAGACGGTGGCCATTGTGGGTGCTTCAGGCTCAGGCAAAAGCACCCTCATGCACTTAATGGGCGGCCTCGACTCGCCCTCTCAGGGGCAGGTGTTGTTGCAGGGACAAGACTGGTCTGATTTCAATGCTTCCGAACAAGGCTCAAGACGCAACCGCCTGCTGGGTTTTGTGTACCAGTTTCACCACTTGTTGCCCGAATTTACAGCCCAAGAAAATGTGGCCATGCCGCTTTGGATTCGCCGAATGTCAAAGCCCGCAGCGAATGCCACGGCCTTAGAAAGATTGGCCCAAGTGGGGCTACAAAATCGTGCTTTGCACCGGCCCGCTGAGCTGTCTGGTGGAGAGCGTCAAAGGGTGGCCATTGCCCGCGCCATGGTTACTCAACCGGCCTGCGTTTTGGCCGATGAACCCACCGGCAACCTAGACCGAGCCACCGCTGAAAGTGTGTTTGATCTGATGTTAAGCACCGCTGAGAAACAAGGCACCGCCTTTGTGGTGGTCACGCACGATCAGCAGCTTGCAGCGCGCTGCAGCCGCGTTCTCCGATTAGACCAAGGCGTGCTACAGCCATGAGCATGCGCTGGGTAGACAGCCATTGCCATTTGGATGCGCCAGAGTTTGATCTAGATCGCAGCGCAGTCATTCAAAAAGCTCAAGCGCAGGGCGTTGTTGGGTGCGTGATGCCAGCCGTTCAGGCCAAAGATTTTTTGCCCTTGCAAAAGCTGGCCCAAGAATTTCAACAAGCCTATGCCTTGGGCATCCACCCTTTGTATGTGCCGCAGGCTCAAGAACAAGACTTGGCGTTTTTAGAACAATGCCTTGAAAGTGCTTTATCCCTAGCTGCCAGTGGTCAGAGACATGACGCGCGATTGGTAGCGCTTGGAGAAATTGGTTTGGATTTTTTTGTGCCGGCATTGTGCGAACCCGCCATGCGAGACAAACAAGAGTTCTTCTACCATGCTCAATTGAAGATGGCCCAAAAGTTCAAGTTGCCTGTCATTCTGCATGTGCGCAAATCGGCCGATGAATTGTTAAAGGGGCTCAGACGCCATGCAGTGCAGGGCGGTATTGCGCACGCCTTCAATGGCAGTTTTCAGCAAGCCCACACCTTCATTGAAATGGGCTTTGCTTTGGGATTTGGCGGCGCGCTCACCTTTGAGCGCGCCTTGCAATTGAGGCGATTGGCCACAGAACTGCCCCTCTCAGCCTTGGTGCTAGAAACAGATGCCCCCGATATACCGCCTCACTGGATTTACAAAACACAATCTGAACGACAATCGAATCTACTCAATGTGAGTCAAGCGCGCAATGAACCTGCAGAACTGCCGCGCATTGGCGCAGTCCTTGCCTCCTTGCGCAATGTCACTGATTCAGTCATTGCGAGTGCAACATTTGTCAACACGCAGCGTGTGTTACCGCAGCTTCAATTTTTCGAAACCTGATGAGCAAAACCAAACGCCTTGAGCTTCCCGAAGTGAACTTCTCTGAAGATGGCGAGTCGCGCTATTTGCATTTGGGTACGCCTTGGATTCAGGGTTCGATGAAGATCAAAGAACCCTTTGAAATTGACCTTGAATATGTGCAACGCATGATGGCAGGTTTGCTCTTTTTGAAGGGCGCCTCGGTGGCCGGGCGGCATGCCATGCAATTGGGCTTGGGCGCAGCCAGCCTCACCAAGTTTTGTTACAAGAAGCTGCGCTGGACATGCACCGCCATTGAACTCAACCCTGGTGTCTTGCATGCCTGCCGGGGTTGGTTCAAATTGCCTGAAGATGGCCCGCGCATGCGAGTGATCATTGCCGACGCGGCAGAAGAAATTCAAAGCGATGAGTGGTTAGGCGTCGTCGATGTGTTGCATGTCGATTTGTATGACCACGAAGCTGCGGCGCCAGTGCTAGACAGTGTTGAGTTTTATCAAAATTGCCGCGCATTGCTGACCGATGAAGGCACCATGACGGTCAATTTATTTGGCCGCACGTCGAGCTACGAAAAGAGCTTGGCCAAAATGGCGGAAGCATTTGGTGAGGATGCCTTGTGGGTATTCAAACCAACACGGGAAGGCAACACGGTGGTCATGGCACAACGCATGGCAAGCCGGCCCCAAAAAGAACAATTGCTTTTGCAAGCGCAAGCCGTTGAAAACCGATTTGGGCTGCCAGCTACCCAATGGTTGAAAGTTTTCAAACCCTTGGTGAAGTGAGTTTATTTCTGAAAAATGCAAAAACCTAGGGTTAACCCAAGGGTTTAAGGGTGCCATTTGCCAATGAGTAGGTGAAACCCACATTTTTAATTGACACATTTGGGCTCAAAATCCGCCATCCCAAACTTTTTGGAGGAGTGTCCCTGTGAAAATCAAAAGTCAAAAAGACTTTTTCTCTGGCCTGATGTTCACCATTGTCGGTGCAGCATTTGCCTATGGAGCAACAAGTTACAACGTTGGTACCGGTGCGCGCATGGGCCCTGGCTACTTTCCTCTTTTACTTGGCGTGATCTTGGCCCTGTTGGGTGCCACGATTTTGTTCAAGTCCTTGGTGGTTGAAACCCCTGATGGCGAGCCGGTCGGTGCATGGGCTTGGAAGCCTTTGGTCTTCATCATTGCTGGCAACTTGTTGTTCGGCATTTTGTTGGGCGGTTTGCCTAGCCTCGGTTTGCCAGCAATGGGTTTGATCGCGGCTATTTTTGGAACCACCATTGTGGTCAGCTTGGCAGGCGATGAATTCAGTTTGAAAGAAACTGTTGTCTTGAGCGCCATCTTGTCTGTGATGAGCTATGCGGCGTTCATCTTGCTGCTGAAATTGCAGTTCCCTGTGTGGCCAACTTTCATCAGCGGCTAAGGAGTTTATAAATGGAACTATTTGACAACTTGGCGATGGGTTTTGGTGTTGCATTCACCTTCCAAAATCTACTTTACGCTTTCATTGGCTGTTTGTTGGGCACCCTGATCGGTGTGCTCCCAGGCATTGGCCCTGTGGCAACCATTGCCATGCTCTTGCCTGCCACTTATGCATTGCCCCCCATTGCGGCATTGATCATGTTGGCCGGTATTTATTACGGCGCCCAATACGGTGGTTCAACCACGGCTATTTTGGTGAACTTGCCTGGCGAGTCTTCCTCCGTTGTGACGGTGATTGACGGTTACCAGATGGCTCGCAAAGGCCGTGCAGGTCCTGCTTTGGCAGCGGCTGGATTAGGCTCTTTCTTTGCAGGTTGCGTCGGAACTTTGATCTTGGCTGCCTTTGCTGCACCTTTGACTGAAGTGGCCTTCAAGTTCGGTCCTGCCGAATACTTCTCTCTCATGATTCTGGGTTTGATCGGTGCCGTGGTTTTGGCTTCTGGTTCCTTGCTCAAAGCGGTTGCCATGATTGTTCTGGGCTTGCTGCTTGGTTTGGTCGGTACCGACGTGAATTCTGGCGTAGCCCGCTTTAGCTTTGACATTCCTGAACTCACAGACGGCATTGGTTTTATTACCATTGCCATGGGTGTGTTTGGTTATGGTGAGATCATTGCCAACTTGTCGCAGCCTGAAGACAAGCGTGAAGTCTTTACCGGCAAAGTCACTGGCTTGTTCCCCACCAAAGAAGACTTCAAGAACATGATTCCTGCGGTTTTGCGGGGTACAGCCATTGGCTCTATGCTGGGTATCTTGCCTGGTGGCGGTGCTTTGTTGGCAGCTTTTGCGGCTTACACCATCGAGAAGAAAACCAAGCTGCGTCCTGGTGAAGTGCCATTCGGCCAAGGCAATATTCGCGGCGTTGCAGCGCCTGAGTCTGCCAACAACGCGGGTGCCCAAACTTCCTTCATTCCATTGCTTACCTTGGGTATTCCACCCAACGCCGTGATGGCCTTGATGGTGGGTGCCATGACCATTCACAACATTCAGCCTGGCCCCCAGGTGATGACCAGCAACCCTCAATTGTTCTGGGGTCTGATTGCCTCCATGTGGATTGGCAATGCCATGTTGATCATCTTGAACTTGCCGCTCATCGGCATGTGGATCAAGTTACTCACAGTGCCTTACCGTTGGTTGTTCCCCGCCATTGTGCTGTTCTGTGCCATTGGCGTTTACTCCACCAACAACAACACCTTTGACATTTGGTTGGTCGGTGCCTTTGGCGTGATCGGTTATGTGTTCATCAAATTGGGCGTGGAACCTGCACCATTGTTGCTAGGCTTCATCTTGGGCCCCATGATGGAAGAGAACTTGCGCCGTGCACTGCTGTTGTCTCGCGGTGACTGGTCGGTGTTTGTCACACGAGGTTTGTCAGCAAGCTTGCTGGCAGCCGCGGCCGTGTTGCTTATCATTGTGCTCTTGCCTTCAGTCAAGTCCAAGCGCGAAGAAGCCTTCGTCGAAGAGTGATTTAGAAACACTTTGAGCCTAAACGGCACCCTCGGGTGCCGTTTTTTTTGGCCTGTCGTCACTCTCATGCCACGATGTGACTTTAGGTCACAAATTTCCTGACACAATCAGCTTTTGAACTCAAAATATTTGGGCCCTTCTATACCCATTCACAGATCAATTTGGACACCGACATGAGCTTTGATTTCAGCACCCCTTATTCGTCTGCGCGCCTGCCCCTGTTTGCTCGCAACATTGTTTCCACTTCGCACCCGTTGGCTGCTCAAGCCGGTTTGCGCATGATGCTCAAGGGCGGCAATGCCGTGGATGCAGCCATTGCAGCCGCTGCAGCCATGACCATCACCGAGCCCGTCAGCAACGGCTTAGGTTCTGATGCTTTTTGTATTTTGTGGGATGGCAACAAACTGCACGGTCTGAATGCGTCTGGTCCTGCACCGCAAGCTTGGACCCCAGAGTATTTCCACAACAAATATGGGCAAGATGCTGTCAACCCACCCAAGCGAGGCTGGGACTCGGTCACGGTGCCAGGCGCTGTGGGTGCATGGGCCGCCATGAGCGAGCGATTTGGCAAATTGCCTTTTGCCGATCTGATGCAGCCTGCCATTGAAATTGCCGAACGCGGCTACCTGATGCCTGTGGTGGTGCAACAAAAATGGGATGCAGCCACACCCTTGCTGCAATCTTTGCCCGGTTTTGCCGAAAGCTTTTTGCCTTGGGGCCGTGCGCCCAATGTGGGCGAATTGTTCCAATTCAAAGCAGCTGCCAAGGGCCTTCGAGCCATTGCAGAAACCAAAGGTCGTGCCTTTTATGAAGGCGAAATTGCAGAAGCCTTGGTGCGCTTTTCCAATCAACACGGTGGCGCCATGTCCTTGCAAGATTTGGCAGCCTATCGACCTGAATGGGTCGAGCCCATTGCGCAAAACTACCGTGGCTACACCTTGCATGAAATTCCGCCCAATGGCCAGGGCATTGCGGCCCTCATTGCATTGGGTATTTTGGACAACTTCGACATTGCCAGCATGAAAGTGGATGGCATCGATTCTCAACACCTGCAAATTGAAGCCATGAAGCTGGCCTTTGCCGATGTGTACCGCTATGTGGCCGATCCACGTTACATGGAAGTCACCCCAGCTCAAATGCTCGACCCCGCTTACCTAAAGAGCCGCGCCCAACTCATTGACATGAAGAAGGCGCAAGATTTCAAAGCGGGCAATCCTGTGAAGGGGGGCACCATTTACCTCACTGCTGCCGACGAAAACGGCATGATGGTCAGCTTTATTCAAAGCAACTACATGGGCTTTGGCTCGGGCGTGGTCGAACCGACCTACGGCGTCAGCTTGCAAAACAGAGGTTTTGGCTTCAGCACCGATTTGAAGGGCGCCAACGCTGCCAACTTGGTTGCGCCTGGTAAACGGCCTTTCCAAACCATCATTCCTGCTTTCCTGACCAAGGACGGGCAACCTGTCATGAGTTATGGCGTGATGGGGGGGAACATGCAACCGCAAGGCCACATGCAAACCTTGGTGCGCATGCTTGACTATGGTCAAAACCCTCAAACCGCATGCGATGCGCCGCGCTGGCGCTTCAACGAGGGTTTGTCTATCAATGCAGAAGCCAACATGGACCGCAACACGGTGCAAGGCCTGAACGATTTGGGTCACCAACTCGAAGTCATCAACGACTCTTACCAAGACTTCGGCGCAGGCCAATTTATTTGGCGCATGGGTGACACCAAGGTCGAGGGCTACGTTGCAGCTTCCGATCCTAGGCGAGATGGTCAGGCGGTTGGCTTTTGACGCAAACCCAGTCAGCTAAATTTTCATCGGGTTTGCTGTTGGCCGCTGCGGGGTCCATCGCCTTCAGCGGCAAAGCAATCATTGTCAAACTGGCCTACCAGCATGGCGTTGATGCCATCACCTTGGTCATGTTTCGCATGCTGTTTGCCGTGCCCTTTTTCATTGCCATGGCTTGGTGGGCTGGCCGCAAACAAGCACCGCTCACTCGCCAAGATGTGTGGGGTGTTTTAGGACTGGGTTTTTCGGGTTACTACCTGTCGAGCTTTCTTGATTTTTTGGGTTTGCAGTTCATCAGCGCGTCCTTTGAGCGTCTCATTCTGTACCTCAACCCAACCTTGGTATTGATGCTGGGATGGGTGCTTTACAAGCGCAAAATTTCTTACCGCCAGGGTGTTGCCATGGCCGTGAGTTACAGCGGCGTGCTGTTGGTGTTTGGTCATGAGGTTTCCTTGGTGGGTGAGCATGTGGCTTTGGGTGCTGCTTTGGTTTTTGCCAGTGCCATCACTTATGCCATCTACCTCACCTACAGCGGTCAACTTGTGCAGCGCTTGGGTTCTTTGCGATTGGCGGGCTTGGCCACCACGGTGGCATGCGTATTTTGCATTTTGCAGTTCGTCATGATGAAGCCGCTGTCCGCTTTGAATGTAGCGCCGGAAGTCATTTGGCTGTCTATGCTGAATGCCATCGTGTGTACCGTATTGCCCGTGCTCATGGTGATGATGGCCATTGAAAGAATTGGCCCCGGCTTAACGTCGCAAATTGGCATGATTGGACCGATGTCCACATTGACCATGGGCACATTTTTGTTGAATGAGCCTTTCAATGCTTGGATTTTGATGGGCACAGCCTTGGTCTTGGGCGGCGTGTTTTGGGTCACCAAAGCCCCCAAAGTTGTTGAATAAAATAGACCGCAGTGGTCTGATATTGAAGGAGTCATCATGGATTTAGGAATTCAAGGCAAGTGGGCTTTGGTCGGCGGCGCCAGCAAAGGCTTGGGCTGGGGTTGTGCCCGTGCATTGGCCTTAGAAGGCGTGAATGTGGTCATGGTGGCACGTGGTGCCGAGGTGTTAAACCAAGCCGTGGCCGACTTGCAAAAAGAAGCGCCTGGCGTCAAGCTCATTCCCGTGGCAGCCGACATCACCACGGAAGCAGGCCGAGCTGCTTTATTTTCTGTGGCAGGAGGCCCTGGCAAAGACTTTGACATGGTGGTCACCAACGCTGGTGGCCCGCCCCCTGGCGACTTTCGCAGTTGGGACCGTGAAGCTTGGATCAAAGCCGTTGATGCCAACATGCTCACACCCATTGAACTCATCAAGGCAACGGTCGATGGCATGGCAGCACGGGGCTTTGGCCGCATCGTGAACATCACCTCCAGCTCTGTCAAATCACCCATTGATATTTTGGGCTTGTCGAACGGCGCTCGAAGTGGCTTGACAGGTTTTGTGGCGGGTGTGGCACGCACCAAAATTGCAGCGCAAGGTGTCACCATCAACAACATCTTGCCTGGCAAATTTGACACCGATCGAATTCGCACCACGGTGGAAGCCACATCGCAAAAAACAGGCAAATCGGTGGCAGAAATTCGTGCCCAACAACAGGCTCAGGTGCCCGCTGGCCGCTACGGCACACCGCAAGAATTTGGTGCGCTGTGTGCCTTCATTTGCAGCCAGCAAGCTTCCTACATCACGGGTCAAAACTTTTTGACCGATGGTGGTGCTTATCCAGGCACTTACTGATTCAGCGTTTAGAAGAAACCAAGATACCACTCACGATCAGGCCAAAAGCCACAACGTGATAGATCTTGGGCAGGTCACCTAAGAACACGGTTGACATGATGGCGGCAAACAGCGGTGTGAGGTTGGCAAAGAAGCCCGCCACCGCTGGCCCCGCAGTTTGCACGCCCAAGCCCCAGCACCTGTAAGCCAGCACTGCAGGACCGACAGACACGAAAGCCAGGGCGGCATAAAGCGGCGGACCCCACTCAATGTGTGCATCGGTCAGAGCCCATTCTGCGCCAGTGAACATGCCAGCCCAGCCTAAGCCAAATATCACTTGCGCCATGAGAAACGCAGCCCAATTGCTTCGAATCTCATCGGGTTCGTTGCGCTGCGTTAAGAGCCAGCTGTAAAGTGCCCAGCAAGCTGTGGCCAGCAAAATATAAATGTCGCCCACCACAAAGCTCACCTGCAGCAGTTGCGCTGCATCGCCACGCGATAAAACCACCAACACACCTGCAATGGAAAGCCCTGCACCCAGCCACTGTGCACGTCGCACAGGCGTCTTAAAAAACAAGGCGCCGATGGCCAGCATGAACACGGGCGTACTTGCGGCCACGAGCGTCACGTTGAGTGGGGTTGAAGTTTGCAATGCCAGATACTGGAGGGCGTTGTAGCAGCCCACCCCCAACAAACTCAGCAGCGCAAAACGGCGCCAGTAGGGCCAGAGGGGGCTGCTGGGTTTCAGCAAATGCCAAGCTAAGGGCAACAAAATGAAAAAGGCAATGGCCCAGCGTAAAAAATTGAGGGTGATCGGCGGTACCAAATCACTCACCAATCTGCCCACCACCGCGTTGCCGGCCCAAAGAAGTGGCGGAACGGTCAGCATCAGGGCTGTGCCAGGCGAGAGTTTTTGTGTCATGCCCGTGACTTTAACGGCAACGCAAGGGCCATGTTGTCACGCAGGGGCATTCAAATCGTGGCAAAGTAGCGGTCGATGTGATTTTGGCTCACAAGCCGCACAGCCCCATTTCAAATTCCTAGGAGAAACGCATGAGCTTAGCTGTCCAAATCGACCAACACGGCGGTCCAGAACAACTCAAACTGGTGGACGTCACCGTTGGCCAACCTGGCCCCGGCGAAATTCGAATTCGCCACAAAGCCATCGGCTTGAACTTCATTGACGTCTATCAACGCAGCGGCTTGTACACCTTGCCCATGCCTCTGAAGTTGGGCATGGAAGCTTCAGGCATTGTGGAAGCCGTGGGCGAGGGTGTCACGCACCTCAAGGTGGGCGATCGCGCCGCTTATGCCAGCCAACCGCCAGGCAGCTACTGTGAAGAGCGGGTCATGCCGGCCAAATGCGTATGCAAATTGCCCGACGATATTTCCTTTGAAACTGGCGCGGCCATGATGCTCAAAGGTTTGACTGCCCAATATTTGCTCATGAAGACAAGGCCTGCCGAAGGCTTGCAAGCGGGCGACCATGTGTTGTTTCATGCGGCCGCTGGCGGTGTGGGCCTCATTGCTTGTCAATGGGGCAATGCTTTGGGCTTCCGCATGATCGGAACGGCCGGTTCCGATGCCAAATGCCAATTGGCTGTGGCCAATGGCGCAGCGCATTGCATCAACTACAGCACCGACGACTTCTTGGTTCGCGTTAAAGAAATTACTGGCGGTCAAGGCTTGAAAGTGGTTTACGACTCGGTTGGCAAAGACACCTGGGACAAGTCGCTTGATTGCTTGCGTCCGCTCGGATTGATGGCCACCTTTGGCAATGCTTCAGGTCCTGTGCCGCCATTTGCGCCCGGCATTTTGGGTGCCAAAGGCTCTTTGTACGTCACGCGCCAAACTTTGTTCAGCCACATCACCACGCGCGAAAGCACGCAAGCCATGGCCGATGATTTGTTTGCGGTGGTGCAAAGCGGCAAAGTGAAAATTCACATTGACCAAACTTTCCCCTTGGCACAAGTGCAAGAAGCGCACCGTGCCTTGGAAGCTCGCAAAACAACGGGTTGCACCATTCTGACTTTGTAATTTCAAATCATGCAAAGTCAAAGGCACCCTCGGGTGCCTTTTTCAATGTGCGCTAGCTTCGCGCATGGAAAGAAGTCAACGACCTCGTCGAACTCGCAGCAGTTCGTCCAAGATCAACAAGCAGGCACCGATGGAGATGGCACTGTCGGCTAAATTGAAGGCAGGGAAGTGCCAAGCGCCATAGTAGAAGTCTAAAAAATCGATGACATGGCTGTAGAGCACTCGGTCGACCACATTGCCCACCGCCCCACCCAACAGCAGAGACAAGGCCATACAAAACAAAGTTTGGCCAGCGTGCACGCGCAGCAAATAAACCATGACCATGGCCGCCAGAACACCCAGCCCTGTGAAGAACCAGCGCTGCCAACCACCGGCATCGGCTAAGAAAGAAAATGCGGCGCCTGGGTTGTGGACACGAACCAAATTGAAGAAAGAAGTGAGGGGCAAAGACTCACCCAATTGGAAAGCACCCACGATGGCAATCTTGGTGAGCTGATCTAGCAAAAAAATGATGAGCGCAATGCCCAACCAGAGCCAAACGCCCGACCCTGATTTGAAAGCGCTTTTACTTTTTGCCATGTTGCGATGAAGGTGTGCCTGTTGGCTTAAGCAAACAAACGCTTCTCACCCGCGCCATGCAGATTGCTGTCGCAACGGCCGCACAGTGTGGGATGCGAGGGGTTCACGCCCACATCTGGCGAGTAGTGCCAGCACCGTTCGCACTTGGTATCTTGACTGACAGAAACTTTGGCCAGCAACTCAGTGCCTTCTTGCAGATTGAGTTGGGAGGTGATGAACACAAACTTCAAGTCATTGCCCAAACTGGCCAACAAGGCGTGGTCTTCAGGTCCAACTTGCAAGTTGACAGAAGCTTGCAAAGAAGCGCCCACTTTGCCATCGGCGCGCAGAGCTTCAATGTCTTTGTTCACTTGATCTCGAATTTCGCGAATGCGTGACCACTTGATCAACAGCGCTTCATTGGGTGTGCCCAGGTCGCTGAAAGTTTCCATGAAGATCGATTCAGAACTGCCAAAGTTTTGCCACGCTTCTTCAGCGGTAAAGCTTAAGAACGGCGCCATGAGGCGCAGCATGGCATGAGTGATGCGGTACAGCACTGTTTGCGCCGATCGGCGCGCCAATGACTTAGGCGCACTGGTGTAGAGGCGATCTTTCAACACGTCCAAATAGAATGCGCCCAAATCTTCAGAGCAATAAATTTGCAATTTGGACACCACGGGGTGGAATTCATAGGCCTTGAAGTGGGCCAAGATGTCGGCTTGTAATTGCGCTGCGCGACTCAATGCAAAGCGATCGATCTCCAATAAATCAGCATCGGCCACGGCATCTTTGGCAGGATCGAAGTCGCTGACGTTGGCCAGCAAGAAACGCAGGGTGTTGCGAATGCGGCGGTAGGCATCGACCACGCGCGCCAAGATTTTGTCGTCAATGTTGAGGTCGCCGGAGTAGTCGGTGGAGGCTACCCACAAGCGCACAATTTCAGCGCCCATCTTGTCGCTGATCTCTTGCGGAATGACCACGTTGCCCAAGCTCTTGCTCATCTTGCGGCCTTGGCCGTCGGTGGCAAAACCGTGCGTCAGCAAACCGCGGTAAGGCGCACGATCGTAGAGCGCACAACCCAGCAACAGGGAACTGTGGAACCAGCCGCGGTGTTGGTCGTGGCCTTCTAAATACAAATCGGCTTCAGGTCCAAGGTCATGGAACGGCGCACGATCGTACGCATCTTTGTGACTGCCACGCAGCACGTGTTGGAACGTGGAACCTGAGTCAAACCACACTTCCAAAATGTCGGTGCTCTTGGTGTAGTGGGGTGCATCGCTTGCACCCAAAATTTCTTCTGCAGTGGCGCGACTCCAAGCTTCAATGCCGCCTTTTTCAACGATTGCAGCCGCTTGGTCCAAGATCTCCATGGTGCGGGGATGCAACTCGCCAGAGTCTTTGTGCAAGAAGAAGGGCACAGGCACGCCCCAACTGCGCTGACGGGAAATGCACCAGTCAGGGCGGTTGGCAATCATGTCGCGCAAACGGGTCTTGCCGTTTTCGGGATAGAAGTGGGTTTGGTCGATGGCATCGAGTGCCAACTGACGCAAAGTTTTGGGTGCCTTGTCTTTGGTGAAGACACCAGGGCCTTCGTCCATGCGCACAAACCATTGCGCTGCGGCGCGGTAAATGACGGGCGTCTTGTGACGCCAGCAATGCGGGTAGCTGTGCGTGATGCCGTAAGTGGCCATCAAGCGATTGCTTTCACCGAGCACTTCAATGATGCGGGGGCAGGCTTTCCAAATGTTCATGCCGCCAAACAGGGGCAGGTCTTCGGCGTAGCTGCCGTTGCCTTGAACAGGGTTCAGAATGTCGTCATAAGCCAAGCCATTGGCCACGCAAGAGTTGAAGTCATCTACGCCATACGCGGGTGATGAGTGAACGATGCCGGTGCCGTCTTGCGCACTCACATACTCGGCCACATACACAGGCGAGAAACGTTTGTAGCCTTCATGCACATCGTACAAAGGGTGCTTGAAGTTCAAGCCGCCTAATTTGTCACCGGTGGTGGTGGCCACCACTTGGCCTTCCAACTTGTAGCGCTCTAAACATTTTTCCACCAAGGATTCGGCCAGAACCAATGCACCTTTTTCAGTGTTCACCAAGGCATACACCAATTCGGGGTTGACGTTGAGGGCTTGGTTGGCAGGCAAGGTCCAAGCCGTGGTGGTCCAAATGACGGCAAAAGCCGATTTGGGTTGGCCTGGTAATTCTTCTAAACCAAATGCCTTGGCCAATGCATTGTTGTCGGCTGCTTCAAACGCCACATCGAGGGTGTCGCTCTTTTTGTCGGCGTATTCAATTTCAAATTCGGCCAAAGAAGAGCCGCAGTCGAAGCACCAGTAAACAGGCTTCAAGCCTCGGTACACAAAGCCACGTTCGATGACGCGTTTGAATGCGCGGATTTCTCCGGCTTCATTGGCAAAGTCCATGGTGCGATAAGGACGCTCCCAATCGCCCAATACGCCTAAGCGTTTGAAGTCTTCGCGTTGCTGGTCGATTTGTTCGGTGGCAAATGCGCGGCTTTTGGCTTGCATGTCATCGCGGCTTAATTGGCGACCGTACAGTTTCTCAATGGCGTTTTCAATGGGCAAACCGTGGCAGTCCCAACCCGGAATGTATTGCGCGTCAAAGCCTGCCAATTGCTTAGACTTGACGATCATGTCTTTGAGCACTTTGTTGAGTGCATGACCGATGTGCAATTTGCCATTGGCGTAAGGCGGGCCATCGTGCAAGACAAACAAAGGTGCACCTTGGCGGGCTACGCGGAGTTTTTTGTACAGCCCTTGATCGCTCCATGCTTTGGCCCAGGCTGGCTCACGCTTGGGCAAGTCGCCTCGCATCGCAAACGCGGTGTCGGGCATGTTCAAGGTGGCACGGTAATTTGTTTTTGGTTCGGACATTGTTCAAAACGACTGGGTTAGGGCAGGGCCCTTGAGCAAAATTAGACAGATCGTTTTGCAAAATATTCACGCGCGGCATCGCAGTCCTTGGCAATGCCCAACGTCAGGGCTTCCAAACTGTCGTACTTCAGCTCGTCGTGTAATTTGTGCAGCAGATCAACTCGAATGATTTTACCGTAGCCACCTTCGGCCCCAATGCTGGCCGGCCAATGGAGGCAATGGGTTTCCAGTAACACCCGACCACCGTTCACATCATGGGGGTCCAAAGAGGGGCGAATGCCCAAATTGGCCACGCCCGGCAGAGGTTGAGGCGTCAAACCATGTACTTCGACGTTGAAGATGCCGCCAGCTGCAGGTTTCCAGTGGCTAAAGCGCAAATTGAGGGTTCTAAAGCCGTCATCGGCACCTGCTGATGAGGCGCCCAAGCCGCGCCCTAGCTTTCGGCCATGCACCACGTGGCCGCTGATGCTGTAGGGTCGGCCCAGAAGTCGGGCAACGCCGGCTATGTCGCCGCGACCTAGGGCATCACGCACGGCAGAGCTTGAAACCCTGAGGCCGTGCACTTCGTAGCTGTTCATCCGAGCAACGTCAAAGCCTAGTTTCTGTCCGGCGGCGTCCAGCATGGCGTAATCACCAGCACGTTGGGTGCCAAATCGAAAATCGTCTCCGACCAGCAAGTATTTAACACCCAGGCCGTTGACCAAAACAGACTGGATGAAGTCATCAGGGGTCTGGCTGGCCAAGCGCTCGTCAAAGGGCAGCACGACCACTTGGTCGATGCCGCAACGCTCAAGTTCTAGCAGTTTGTCGCGCAAAGTGGCAATACGCGCTGGCGCCAATTCTGGCTTCTTGTGCAGCTTGGCAAAAAAGTCGCGTGGGTGAGGCTCGAAAGTCATGACGCAACTGGGCACACCGCGGTGCGCTGCTTCGTTTTTCAAGAGCGCAAGCATGGCCTGATGGCCGCGGTGGACACCGTCAAAGTTACCAATGGTCAAGGCGCATTGGTGAGCCCTGTTGGGGTGGTTGAATCCGCGAAATACCTTCATTCTTCTGGCGTCATAAAAGTGAGTTGATAACAGGCTATATTGTGACTGACCAGAAAGACTGGCCAATTCTCGTTTCATGTCATGCTTTTTAAGTTGAATGGAGGCGCTCGTGAAGGTCTTGAAATTGTCTGCCCAGGGGCTGCCACAGTCTTGGATTTCTTTGGAGCAAGCGGTGGTGTATTACGCTGCTGAAGACGTGCGATGGGAAGCAGGACAAGAAGTCGCTGTTTTTCGTGGCGGCCACAACGCCATCACTGGTCATCAGTCCATCATCAAAGTCAACAGCATCATTGGTACTCGCGGTGTGCATGGCATCAATCCTTTTGAGCTGCGGCCGGGACTTACCAATAGCAAGTTGTTTGCCCGCGATCGCAACCTCTGCGCTTACTGTGGCGCCAGATTTCATGAATCTGAACTCACCCGCGAACACATCGTGCCTTTTGCGCAAAACGGCATCGACAACTGGATGAATGTTGTCACCGCTTGCCGTTCATGCAATCACCGAAAAAGCAGCAGAACCCCTGAACAAGCAGGGATGCCGCTGTTGTTTGCGCCTTATGTGCCTAGCTTGTGGGAAGACTTCATTTTGCGAAACCGCAAAATTCTGACCGACCAAATGGCGTTTTTGTTGGCCCATGTGCCAAACCACTCCAGATTGATCAGCTGAATTTTTTCTTGCTCAAGCAAAAACGCCAGCAGTCTCTTGCATGCTATGAGAGACTTCACCCAAGTGGTGCAGGGTGTCGCCAAAGGTCATTTCAAGCTGCGTCAATTTCTTGAAGTAATGGCTCACGATGTACTCGTCCGTCACGCCAATACCGCCGTGCAGTTGAACAGATTGTTGCCCGACGAAGCGCATCGAAGTGCCCAATTGGTACTTGGCACGCGCCATGGCTTGATGACGTTCAGCCGCGGGTGTGTTGAGTTTCAAGCTGGCGTAGTAGCTCATGGAGCGGCCTAATTCCAATTGCATCTTCATGTCGGCCACGCGGTGACGCAGAGCTTGGAAGCTGGCAATGGTGGTGTTGAACTGCTTGCGCGTGTTCATGTAGTCCACTGTGATGGCCATGGTTTTGTCCATCACGCCCACTGCTTCTGCACACACAGTGGCAATGCCGATGTCGACAGCGTGGTTCAAAGCGGTCTGGCCATCTAAGGTGACCAAGCTGGCTGGCGTTTGGCTCAGCGACAGTTCGGCGGCGCGTGCACCATCTTGCGTTACATAACCAGCAGTGGCCGCACCCTTGGCGCCTTTGGCCACCAAGAACAAAGCCAGTTTGCCTGAGGCCATGGCAGGCACCAAAAAGGCGTCAGCATGATCACCCACAGCCACCACGCTCTTGGTGCCTGTGATGTTCCATTGACCATCTTGTTGCTGCGCTTGTGCGTTGCATTTGTGGGTGTCGTAGCGAGCTTGACGCTCTTGGTGTGCCAACACCACAATGGCTTCGCCGCCTGCAATTTGGGGCAACCATTCGGCCTTGAGGGCGTCGGGTGCATAGCCTTCCAAGACAGCACCCGAAATCAGCGCTTGTTGGATGGGTTCCATCACAATGCCGCGACCCAACTCTTCCATCACCACCATGCCTTCAACAGGACCCATGCCCATGCCGCCATGGTCTTCGCTCACATAAAGGCCGCAGAGGCCCAGTTCGGCCAGTTCGGTGTAGGCTGCGCGGTCAAAACCGCCAGCGCTGGTAATTTCGCGGCGGCGGTCAAAGGTATAGCCTTTGTCTACCCATTTGCGAACAGCGTCGCGCAATTGTTCTTGATCGTCTGAAAAATCGAAATCCATTTTGTGTCCTTGTGTGGTTAATTGGAATTAACCCAAAACTACTTGAGCCACGATGTTGCGCTGCACTTCATTGCTGCCGCCATAAATCGTGGTTTTGCGCATGTTGAAATAGTTGGCCGCCAAGGGCGCATTTGCCAATTCTTGGCCTGGGAAGTCGCCTTGCCAACCTGCGTCCATGGCTTCAAAGATGAAGGGCAAGCTGTAGGGGCCGGCGGCCAACATCATGAGCTCGGTGTAACGCTGTTGAATTTCACTGCCGCGGATTTTTAAGAGGCCAGCAATGTCGAGGGAGTTTTTGCCAGATTTCTCGGCAGACAACACACGCAACACCAACATTTCCAAAGCAACGATGTCAACTTCCAATTTGGAAATTTCATCGCGAAAACGCATGTCGTCGTAAACGCCTTCGGCTTTGGCAATGCGCTTGAGACGCTCGAGTTCGCGCTTGGCACGGTTCACGTCTGCGATGTTGGTGCGCTCATGGGCCAACAAATGCTTGGCGTAGTTCCAGCCTTTGTTTTCTTCACCGATCAAGTTCTCGGCGGGCACTTCAACGTTGTCAAACCAAACTTCATTCACTTCGCATTCGCCATCGAGCAATTTGATGGGGCGCACGGTGATGCCTGGAGATTTCATGTCGATGAGCAAAAAGGAGATGCCTGTTTGTGGCTTGCCTTCGTTGCTGGTACGGACCAAGCAGAAAATCCACTCGCCGTATTGGCCCAAAGTGGTCCAAGTTTTTTGTCCATTCACGATGTACTTGTCGCCCACACGCTCGGCGCGTGTTTTGAGAGAGGCCAAGTCAGAGCCAGAGCCTGGCTCTGAGTAACCTTGGCTCCACCAAACTTCACCGCTGGCGATGCCAGGCAAGAAACGTTTTTGCTGTTCGGCATTGCCAAAGGCCATGATGACGGGCGCCACCATGACGGGGCCGAAGGGCACCACGCGAGGCGCTCCGGCCAAAGCACATTCTTCCTCGAACAAATGCTTTTGAACGGCAGTCCAACCAGGACCTCCGAATTGCTCAGGCCAGCCCCAACCCAGCCAACCTTTTTTGCCCAAAATCTTGGCCCAGCGTTGCAGGTCTTCCCGCGTCAAACGCATGGCGCTGTGAACTTTTTGGGAAATGTCTGAGGGCAAATTTGCTTTTACCCAAGCGCGAATTTCCTCGCGAAATGCGAGTTCATCGGGTGTGAATGCCAAATCCATGAGGTGTGTCTCCGGTCAATGCCAGTAAAAGGGGAAACTGCGTTTTTAGCACGACCGTGCGCAAATGCGCTGTCTTGGCTGCGACAAAACCCTATTTAAGCGCCGTGAGCAGGGATAATCCTAGGGTGAAAAACATCGTGATCTTGATTTCGGGCACCGGCTCCAACATGGCTGCCATCGTTCAAGCAGCGCACCAGCAGCGTTGGCCAGAGCGTTTGGGTGTGCGCGTTGCTGCGGTGATCAGCAACAAGCCCAATGCATCTGGACTCGCTTGGCTTCGATCTGATGCCGCATTTTCAGGCATTCAAACGGATCTGCTAGATCACACTCAATTTGAATCTCGCGAGGCCTTTGATGAAGCACTGATGCAACGCATTGACCAGCATGCGCCTCATTTGGTGGTGTTGGCAGGCTTTATGAGAATTTTGACGCATGGTTTTGTGGCGCATTACGCCGGTCGATTGATCAACATTCACCCGTCACTGTTGCCTGCTTTCACGGGCCTCAACACGCATCAGCGGGCCATTGATGCTGGCTGTCAATTTGCCGGTGCTACCGTGCACCAAGTGACCGCGGAGTTAGACCAAGGCCAGATCTTGGCGCAAGCGGTCGTGCCCGTGTTACCGGGCGATACAGCCGATGCGTTGGCAGCGCGTGTGCTCACGCAAGAGCATTTGATCTATCCTGCCGCAGTAGCGGCTTTCTTCAAGCCTGAGGGCGCTCTTCACCCACCCACGCAAAACGCGCTTGCACCACGCCATTGATCTCGACGGTTTCATTGAACATGGCGGCAGGACGCACCCACATGCCTTGCTCACCATAAAGCGCTTTGTACAAAGTCATCGGCTCAAGGGATTCGCTGTGCCGAACAGTGCCCAGCACTTGGTACAGCAAATTTTTGTAATGCCGGTAGTAACCGGGGCGGGTGATGATCAGCGGCGGTAAGGTTTCTTCTTGCATCAATTCTCTCAAAGGTGTGTCGCAGTGGGACAATAGGGCATATGCATCCTAAAGCCCTGTTAGACGCCTGTGCCGAATTGGTCAGGCTCACCCTCCAATTTAACCATCCCGCCGATGCGGTGGTGTCACGATTTTTTCGGGACAACCGCAATTTGGGTCCGCGCGAAAGGGCCACCCTGTCTGAGACGGTCTTCAAAGTCTTGCGTCAAAAGTTGTTGTTTGAACACATGGCCCGCTCGGGCAGTGGCGCCAAAGAACGTCGCTTGGCCATCTTGGGTTTTGCAGGCCCGCGCGATTTTGTCAAAAGCGCCCTGAACGACACCGAAAAAAAATGGCTTGACATGTGCGACAGCATTCAG
>Ga0114980_10001087_pt1 | contig 19495 bp, 20 predicted proteins | sample S_140806_EF_Meta_FD_87018 | JGI IMG/M metagenome (GOLD analysis project Ga0114980, IMG submission 87018) | Freshwater microbial communities from Lake Simoncouche, Canada to study carbon cycling - S_140806_EF_MetaG | ecosystem: Environmental > Aquatic > Freshwater > Lake | place: Lake...
TCACCATTTAATACTAAAGTTTCTGGTTGAATGCTCCGGAGATATTGAATAAGTTCGGTGGCGTGGCAGCCAAATGTGCCTAGATGTACGTCGCTGATAACAACCAATTCAACGCTTCTTCTAATCATAATAAGGGTTTGCCAAAATTGAGACTGGATTGTTATCTAAGCTTTACGAGAACATTAACCTATCGTAAACTTTACTTTAACAAATTGTAAACAAATCGGTTGCTTATACGATAAAAGGCCATTTTGAGTTAAGTATCTATTAAATCATATGATAACAGCTGAAGAATTTGGAGGAGATTTTTTGTGGGGCGCTGGCATCTCTGCACCTCAAAATGAAGGAGCTGCTTTGGAGGATGGGAGAGGACTATCCGTGTGGGATGTATTTTCTCGCAGGGTAGCCGTTATTCGGGGCGGTACCAAGCCAACGGTTACCAGTGATTTTTATCATCGATATAAAGAGGATCTGTTACTAGCGAAGGCCCTGGGCTTCTCTGCCTTTCGGTTTTCAATTTCATGGAGTAGGATTTTACCTGCCGGAACTGGTAAAATAAACCAAGCTGGACTAAAATTTTACCATGCTGTTATAGATGAGTGCCTATTGTTAGGACTTACGCCCGTGGTAACATTGTATCATTGGGATTTGCCACAGGCTTTGCAAAAGGAAGGAGGGTGGGCGAATCATCATATAATAAAATGGTTTACACGGTATGTAAAAATATGTGTGCAGGAATTTACACCTAAAGTGCAACATTGGATCATCATTAATGAGCCATTGGCCTTTACTTCTTTGGGTTATATGACTGGTTTACATGCTCCTGGTAAAATTAGTGTGCAATCATTCTATTTGGCTGCCCACCATACAGCCCTTTGCACTGCAGAAGCCTCACGCCTTATTCGCCAGATTAATTCCAATGCAATTATAGGCAGCAGTTTCTCATTTAGTGAAACACATGCACACCGAAATCAGCCTGCCGATTTGCGTGCAGCCGAAAAGTCTGATTTAATACTTAACAGGTTTTTTTTAGAGCCAGCCTTGGGTATGGGATTTCCTATGATGGATGGATTTCCGGTAATAGAGAAATTTCATTTATTTAACCGTAGTTGGCGTTTTAAGGAAGCTATGAAATGTGATTTGGATTTTGTTGGATTTCAAAACTATTTTCCGGTAACAGTAAGGCATAATCCACTAGTGCCCTATGTTGGTACTTCAGAAGTGAGTGCGAAAAGTCGTAAGGTTCCGCATACTGCGTTGGGGTGGGAAATTAATGCCGCCAGTTGTTACCGGATGTTGAGGAGAGTGGCAGATTATCCAGGCGTGAAAAAAATTATTGTAACCGAAGGTGGCTGTGCCGAAAAGGAAACGCTGCATCCCGGTAAAGTGGTCGACCCCCTGCGGATAAAGTATTTTCAGCAATACCTTCAAGCCGTTTTACAAGCTAAAAAAGAAGGAGTGCCCATTGATGGGTATTTTGTATGGACGCTCACCGACAATTTTGAATGGGCTTTCGGTTTCACTGCCCGTTTTGGTTTGGTTCGTGTAGATTTTGAAACTCAGTTACGAACCATCAAAGATTCTGGGTATTGGTTTAGAAATTTTTTAAGTGGCACCGGGGATCGTTAAAATTGTTCTGCAACTGTAACCAATTGTTTTTGAGTTTTTTTAACTGCCAACTTCTCTTTTTTATGTATGCTCGCTAAAGCAATTGCCATTGCTTGCCTGCTGTTTAGTGGGGCCTTATCCATATGCTCTACCTCTTCGAGCCGGTTAATGATAGTGCAGCATTCATGCCAGTCGCCGATATTTTTCTCCAGTTTACTAATTGCATGGATTTTTTTCTGATTAGGAAGCCGGTCTTTATCAAGCCAATTGGTTGCATATATCCATTTCTTGCAAAGTTTCCTTACCTCATGCCAGTCTTTCTGTTTTGCTTTTTTGAGTCCTTTTTTAAGGGAGGCAGATAATTGCATAAAATACTGTTCCGCTAAAATATTATGGGTTTTGTTGGCCAAACTCTCAGCCTTTTTAATTTGTTTGGTATAGGCATTGAAATGCTTTTGCAGAAAAGCTTGTGTTTGGTTTGCTTGTTGGAGTATATCTGCCTCTGTACAACCGATGGTTGCATCCAATTGTACATTTATTTTTTGGAGCCATTGATTGATCAACTGCATTTCTCTCCATTCTCCGGCTTGTTGAAATAGTTCTCTGGTAACATTCGGTAATTTTCCTAAAGACCCTTTTCCGTAAATCGATTGAAGAAAGGATAATATAGCTTTGATTCTTTTCATCTGTACCCGCAAATCATGCAAATTAGATACAGAGCCCACCTGAGCCGTGTCCATCCAAGAGTTAAAAAGGGATAGGGTGGTTTGGCGGAAATAAGTATGAAAATTTCCTTTCATACCAAACAATATACGAAATATTTTAAATGTTCAACCGAACGCTGTATCAATTAATTGTTAATTCTGATTAATTTTTATGGGTAGTTTTGAATATTTACCAGTATGAATAAAAAAGGCTGACTATAAAAGTCAGCCTTTTTTGTTGATAATGTTGGTTTAAAAAAACAGGTTACTCAGTACATTCCCTGCACCGTTTCCGCCCGGTTTCAAATTCATAAATTTGCTAAAATTAGCTGCACCCATAATACCTTTCATTTTTCCAAAAAGGCCTTGTTGCATGGGGGCAAATTTACTCAGGTAGGCGGAAGGGTCGCTGCCTGCTAATCCCATAATGCCTTGCTTTTGTTTTAAAAATCCGCCAACTGCCTCTGTTAAAGCGCCTTTTTGAGATGCGGGTAGGGAGAGCTGACTGGTTAGTTTATCTACTACACTATTGGTAGTACCCGTAATATCACCCAATTTAGGGGGAGCAATAAAACTACCCAGTGCTGAGGTAGCCGCTTTGGTTACGTCGGCAGTTTTTGGGAGACTAATTTGGGCATTGATTTGATTCAACAACAGGCTGGTAATGATCAGCAGTAAAACTTTTTTCATAATTAGTAATGTTTTTGGCAATTTAGTAAATCTTATTCATTAACTAAACTACCTACATAGTAACTATAATAACAAAGGTGCTCAGTTGAGCACCTTTGTTGATAAAGGATATTGGATATAAATGTACTAAACTAGATGGCTTTAGATCGCTGCGTAATATAAATTTCGCGGGCAACTCGGATGGGTTGGGTATTTGTTTTTTCAGTTCTTTTTTCTACCATTTTTTCTGCTTGAACAGTTTCAGCAGGTTTATGGCCTACAATGCTAAGGCAGATTAAAGAAAGAGCCGGAAAAATCGCTGCAAATGTAATCCAGAAGGATTCGCTTCTGTTTTTTTCTGCAGCCATGCCTTTTATTACGATGCTCATGGTAAGTCTGGCTGCGATGGCTCCGCCACCTATATATAAACCATAGGTAGTGAGGTCTTCAACTAACAAATAATGCAGTCCGAATGCTACCGCACTAAAAAGGGTGGGTACCAGAAAACAAAAGATGCCCACCATCAGTTGTCCCTCATCAATTCTGTCTATGAATGAGGTTTTAACAGACTGGCGGTTGTTTTGCTGATAATAGTTGGCTGTTGGGCGAGCATTTGCATATGCATATCTGCTGCCTGCTGATTGGTTGGGTAAATACGTGGTTGACATTGTTGGGTTTTTATAGGATTAAGAGTTGGTGGCGTGTATTTGTTTAATTGCGATAGGCAAAGTTTCAGCGGTTTTTACTTTTGCCGGATAGGGTGTTTTTACTTTTTATTGTAATTGTTTTTTGATAAAAAAGTAACCGGGTCATTTTTGCAAGTAGTAAAAGCCCCACGTAAGAGGTGGATTTGGCTCTTTTGGAGGCTTTTACTTTTTAGGTTGGTTTGGTTTTTCATTTTAGTATGTTTAATCGTACTGGTTTTTGTTTGTTTGATTGATGATGTAAAATTACTTTCAGGATATAGGGTAAACAACGGGTAAAACACTCAAAAATTGGGGGGGAAAACCCTGTATTTATTTGTAGTGGTAAACTTATAGTTCAAGCACTTGCTTAAGAATGAATTTATAAAACCCTTGCTAGTATATATATTTAGGAGATGTAATGCGGCTGATTTAGAATTATTTTTCATGGGAGTTACTAAGTATTTGATTTAAAATTCTCTTACCAGACGTATATAATAATGTGCTGGATTTGCATCCTGTACTTTTTGGGTATCTTGTATATGCAGCCAGTATATGGCATCTTGATCTTTAAATCCCCAGGCTCCACCTGCTTTAAAGGAAGCACTTAGGATGCTCTCTTGCAGCATAGCTAATAATTCGGGAAGGGTAGGAATTCTCCATCCCCGAATCATTTCTCCATGAATGCTCACGCAATAATGCGCAGCCATTCTTTCTCCATACGACATATTTTTGCCCTGTAGGATGGATAACGGATATTGATTGATCGGTAGGTTGTGTTGATTGGGCAGTTTAGAAACGGGAATTCTATTAACAACATCATTCCACTGAACGGTGGTAATCTGATGAGAAATATTGGTTAACAAGCCATGCGTTCCGGCTTCGTTAATTTGAAAAACGATACCACCCAGTAAACGTTCGCCAGGATAATGACTGATAGATTGCCAAGTAACTCCATCGAATCTTTGATAGGATTGCTCACTGGTATTGTATAAGATAGTACCGTTTGTAACATTGTTAATATAGGCAATCTGCTGACTGCTCATTCTGGCAGGTTTATAAAATTGTTTGGGGGTACTAGGATTTACAGGAACAGATATGCGTCCGATACTTTCTTTTTTAGCAAACTTGCCTAGGATTCCTTTTGGGCTCTTTTTGGTAGAAAGAAATCGCTCCTGAATTTTATTCAATAAACCAGTAGTGGAAACGTTTAAAGCAATATTTGCGTTAGAATAAAATGCTGTTTTCATAATCTGTTAGTGGGTATCTGGATGATGATATATTTTTATTACTCCAAAACTATGGGCATCATTAGGGGTATGCAATAGGGAAAACCCCCTAATTGACATAGGGAAACTCACCGAAATGCCATAGGGAGAAATCCTTTTAGAAGTGTAGTGCTGGGTTAGCTGAACTAGGTTATTCTCTGATTTAAACAGTTGGTGGCTCCTTCGAATAGTTGAAGTTTTATGACCGATATAGCTGTAGGTACATCTATTAAACATAAAAATTTTATAAGATACTAACGATTGTTAATTGGTTTTTGATTAAACGAATCTTTCCAGTTGATAGTATAAATATATGTACATACAGCAATTATTAAATGTAGGTACATATATATTATAAGATAAAAGGGAAATTTAAAACGCTGCCTGTTAGCAATTATTTTTTAATGAGAATTTGAAAAAAATCCTCCCCCCTTTTTTTTAAGTGATTGCAAATCAATAATTTACATTTTTATTTTCTTAAAAATGTTCAAAAAATAGGGGTTTTCCCTGTTTTTTTATTGAACGAAAAGTGTTGATTTTGTACTATCCAGTGTTAGTATTTAGCGAGGGGACTTAACAAATGAGGCAAGTACTGGAATTTCTCAAAGAAAAATTAACTGTAAGTGCTCTACCTATTTGCCTTTACTTTTTTATTTCCGGTACTCTACTGGATGCTACAATCTTGGTTTACCCTAGTATTGTTTTTATTGGTATTGACTATAATTTCTATTGTTTACCTACTTTATTTATCACAAAAATCTCGAAAAAGGTTAAAGATTGCCAAAGACATGCTTCGGGTACAATTAGAGATACAGGACCTAACATTCTCTGCTATCAGTCACGAAATTCATGATAATGTTGGGCAAATTCTTAGTTTGGCTAAGGTTCAATTGAATTTACTTTCAGAGGAGGAAATAAAAGAAGGAACATTATTAAACGATGCAAAAGAGAATATCAGCAATGCGTTGATTGATTTGCGCGAAATCGCTAAAAGCCTCTCTAACAAGAAATTAATTTCATTAGGTCTTTTATCTTCCATTCAACATGAAGCTCACCGATTAGAGGAAACGAATGGATGGGATGTGCAAGTGGCAGTGGAAGGAAATCCCCTTCCGGTAACCGAAACCCAGCATTTGGTAATATTTAGAGCAATTCAATATTTTCTTAACCGAATTACACAAATGGAAGCGGGCTCAAATAAAATATCCGTTACCATGGGCTTTTATCCACAAAACTGGCATATCAAAATAGTACACCACAGAAAAGATTCCGATATCAACCAGCAACAAGAACAACAATATAACCAAGAACAATCCCTTGTTTTACGAAGATTAGCAATAATTGGGGGTACATTTACAGTAACAGAGAATGGTGAAACGCAGATATTAATACAGATACCTTATGCTTGATAAACATAACATTGCAGTAGTGGATGATCACACTCTTTTTCGGAAGGGACTGATTTCTCTTATAAATGTTTTTCCAAATTTTGAAGTGATTTTGGAGGCTTCTAATGGGAAGGATTTTATTGAGCGACTGAATCCTGAGCAATTACCCGAAATTGTGCTGATGGACATCTCCATGCCAGAAATGGATGGATATGCAACCTGCGAATGGCTGAAAAGTCATTACCCCGCCATTAAAGTGCTGGCCCTGAGTACTATGGATGCAGAAACCGCCATTATTAAAATGATTCGAAGCGGTGCTAAAGGCTATATTGTAAAAGATGCCGACCTCTCTGAACTTAAACTCGCGTTTTCCGAACTGCTTTCTATCGGCTTCTTTTATAATGAACTGGTTTCCAGAAAAGTTATTCACTCTATTAGTAGAATTGTTGAAGACAACGATGCAGTTACCGCCCTCCAAAAACTTTCAGACAATGAGTTAACATTTCTTCGACTATCCTGCAGTGAAAAAACCTACCAGGAAATCGCCAACGAAATGTTTAAAAGCGAAAAAACCATTGATGGATACCGGGCCGAGTTGTTTAAAAAACTCAACGTTTCTAGCCGCGTTGGCATGGTTATGTATGCTATCAAAAACGGGATTGTTCAACTTTAGTAACGGAATTCAGGGATTGTCTCTACAAAGTATACGTTTCGTGAAAAGTTCCGAGTGTAGTACGCCAGAGGCGCACTGCGCGCATTCGTGAAAAGTTCCTAGCGTAGTCTCCGAATGATAATGAGGGACTGCGCGCATTCGTGAGGAGATTTTCATTCCAAACCGTGCAGTACGCCTAGGCGCACTACACGGAAAACAGAAACCGTACAGTACGCCTGGGCACACTGCACGGAGAACGAACATCAGCGTGAGTGTGAGTTTGCGTGTGAGAGAGGAAGTGCGAATTTCCTGGCGAATTACGCCAGAGGCACACTGCACGGGGAACAAAGCCTGGGGGGTAATGCGCTCATTTTTCTGATGTAAGCTCCAATCTCCACTCATATGAATTACCTGCCGTTGGTACTATTTTCAATTTTTCACAAATTTCTTTTTCTAAAATTTGTAATAAATATTCATTCTATTCTACAAATGAAAGTAAAATAAACATCATGAAAAAACTCTTTATTTCAGCAGCCCTGCTGCTTACTACCCTCGCTTCCGTATCTGCCCAAACGGCTGATGAGGTAATTAACAAATATATAGATGCCATTGGCGGAAAAGCTAAGTGGCTCAACTTGAATAGTCTTAAAGTTGAAGGGCAAATAGAAGTACAGGGAGTATCTATTCCTTTTACTATGCAGGCTATTCAAAATAAGGGTAACAGAACAGATGCTGAATTTCAGGGTATGAAGATTATAGAGATAGTTACACCTTTAGCTGGTTGGTCTATGAATGGCCTTCAAGGCCAAACTTCCCTCCAACCCATGTCGCAGGAGGATTTAAAAACGAAAGTGGATAATCTTGATATTCAAGATCAAATGATTGATTATGCCCAAAAAGGACATAAAGTTGAAATGTTAGGCAAGGATGAAGCAGACGGAAATGAATATTTTAAAGTGAAGCTAACCACCAAACAAGGGAACGATAAAGTTTATTTTATTGATACCAAAACTTATTTGCCCTATAAAGTGGAAAATACCATGAATGTAAATGGTCAGGAAGTAAAAGCTGAAGTGAAATACCTAGATTACCAAACCTTAGAAAATGGAATTAAAATGGCTTTTAAACAAGAAGTAGGCCCTATGATGATGGTATCTAAAAAAATTACGGTTAATCCGGTAATTGATGAAAGTCTTTTTAAAGGAAACTAGTGCATGATTGTTTTTTTAAATCGGCTACTAATCAGTAGCCGATTTAATATATACTATATCTAAAGCTATTGTTATGAAAAAATTTGGATTCCTTTCTTTCAGTTTCTGTTTGTTTGTGGGTATCGCTACCGCTCAAACTTCTATTAATTCTTCTTTTTTTCAGGTGATGAGTGCCCGTTCCCTTGGCCCCTCTACCATGAGTGGTCGCATTACCGCTATTGAGGGTATAATTGCTGAAAAGCAGGTAAACTTATATGTAGGTACGGCAGGAGGTGGTATTTGGAAAAGTCAAAATGGGGGTATATCCTTCTCACCCATATTCGATAAATACGCTCAATCCATTGGAGCCTTAGCCATCGAGCCCGGAAATGCCAAAGTGCTATATGCCGGCACAGGTGAAAGTAATATGCGCAATTCGGTTTCTATTGGAGTTGGCATGTATAAAACCACCGATGGAGGCAGTAACTGGCAGAAATTAGGATTAGATAGTACTGAACACATCAGCAAAATCATCATCGACCCCGCCGATAAAAAAACTTTATACGTAGCTGCACCCGGGCCACTTTGGCACGATTCACCGCATCGGGGTTTGTATAAGTCAACCGATGCTGGTAAAACCTGGCAAAAGATATGGTTTGTAGATAATCAAACCGGCTGCGCAGATATTGCGGTTCATCCTCAACAGTCTAATATCATTCTGGCTTCTAGCTGGCAGTTCAGAAGAAAGGCTTACGCATTTAGTTCGGGTGGCCTCGGTAGTGGATTATTTAAATCGGAAGATGCCGGTAAAACCTGGCGCAAATTAACCAACGGATTACCGGAAGGTTTATTGGGAAGAATTGTTATTTCCATGAATCCTTCTCAACCTTCTCAAATTTTAGCCATTGTAGAAGCCAAAAATCCGGGTTTATATATTTCAAACGATTTGGGTGAAACCTGGAAAAAATTAAGTGTTACCGAAAATATCACGGCTCGCCCTTTTTACTTCAGCTCCCTGGTGCACGATCCAAAAGATCCTAAGCGGGTATATCGACCTTCCTTTGCATTTGAATACTCAGATGATGGGGGATATTCATGGAGTAGCAATATATCTGGAGGGGTTGTACCTCATTCCGATCACCACGCTTTATGGGTGAATCCACAACAAACCGATCAATTATTTTTAGGAACTGATGGTGGAGTTTATGTAAGTTATAACCGCGGTAACAGCTGGCAATTTTTAAATAACCTGCCAGTAGGTCAATTTTATCATGTAAGTGTTGACCAACAAAAAGATTACCGAGTATTTGGTGGCTTGCAAGACAATAACAGCTGGGTAGCCCCCAATTCTCAACCCGGTGGCGTTTCCGCGGCTGACTGGAAGGTAATCGGAGGTGGCGATGGTTTTTGGGTGCAGGCAAGTCCCTTTAATCCCAATATCATGTTTTCTGAAAGTCAGGGGGGTGAAATGAATCGTGTTGACCTGGCAACTGGTTTAACTACAGGTATCCGTCCTAAAAAACAGGCGGGAGAAGAAGAACATCGTTGGAACTGGAATACACCTATTGTAATTGCTCCATCAGCCAGTAAAACGCCTCAAGGAAAATCTAGTTATAATTTATATACCGGAGCTCAATACCTCTTCCGGTCGCGGGATGAAGGCAGAAGTTGGGAGAGAATTTCTCCAGATCTTACTACTAATGATACGCTAAAAAAACAGCAAACCGAAAATAGCGGCGGAATAACTGGTGATAATACCAGTGCTGAAAACCATTGTACCATTTTTACCCTGGCACAGCGCCCCGACAATGAACAAATTATTTGGGTGGGTACGGATGATGGGCATTTACAGCTAACCACGAATGGCGGAAAAACCTGGGAGCGCAAAGAAAAAGGTATTTATCAAACCGGCGTTCCGGAGCATGCTTGGATCAGCAGTATCACCCTTTCTGCTCATCAGAAGCAACGGGTTTTTGTAACGCTCGATCACCACATGTACGGCGATCATAAAACCTATGCAGTAGTAAGTGAAGATGGCGGAAATACTTGGAAAAAATTCAATTCAGATGAATTCACAGGCTTTGCGCATATTTTGTTAGAAGATCCTATAAATCCTAACCTGGTATTTCTGGGTACAGAAATGGGCTTTTTTATATCGTTGGATGCCGGTAAAAACTGGATGCGTAGTAAATACCAAAATATGCCTTGGTACACGCCAGTAAGAGATTTGCAAGTCAATCGGGTAACCAATGATTTAGTAATCGCAACACATGGCAGAGGTATTTATATTATCGACAACTTGCAGCCTCTGCGAGATATGGCAAAAGCAGATCTGAATAAAGAGATACATTTTTTCACGCCAGATCCTTTTGTGTATAGTTTATCGGGACAATTTCCACAATCACCCCCTAATATTAGTGGATGGGTGGGAGAAAGTAAGCCTGTATTTCCTACCTTCTATTATTACTTAAAAGATAGAAGTTCGGATGCGGTAAAAATTGCCATCTTCGATGAAGCAGGAAAGAAATTGAAAGATTTAAATGGAACAGGGGTGAAGGGTTTGAATAAAGTTTTCTGGGGGCTTTCCATTAATCCGCCAAAAGTGGCTAAAGGAGGCTTTATTGCGCAAACCAGTGTTTTGTCTGCTTCGGTAATTTCTCCCAATGTGCCGGCAGGTAAATACAAGATAGTGGTAACCCACAATAAAATTAATTACGAGCAGTGGTTACTCATTAAGCCCAATGATGCAGCAGGATTTACAGCAGAAAAGCTGAAAAAATTAAATGCGCAGGGTATGCGTTTGTATCAGATGGAGGAAGAATTGCACAAATGGGTGGATACCTTAGATAAAAAAATAGTGCAGGTTCAATCCGCCGATACAACTCAGCCTGCCACAGCCCAAAAATTGAAGACACTTAACGATTTACGGAAAGAAATTATAGAAACGAACCGGAAATCTATTTTCTTCGACGAATTTAAATTCCGTAGAAGATTGAGTGATTTATATGTAAGTGTTTGTTCTCAAACAGAGCCTCTGAGTGCCAATCAGGAAAAAGGAATTGATGTAATGAAGCAAGAACTCGACGACTTTATCCGGCGTATTCAGGCAGTTTTGTAAACTGTATGGTTGGTAAATAGGAAAGGGTAGGGGACAAAATCAGCGTGAGTGTGAGTTTGAGTGTGATAGAGGAAATGAAAAGTCGTTAGCGTAAAAAGCCAAAGGCGCAATACGCGCATTCGCGAAAAGTTCTTAGCGTAGTACGCCAGAGGCGCACTGCGCTCCTTCACAAAGGACATTCTCATTCCAAAACGTGCAGTACGCCTGGGCGCACTACACGGGGAACGGAAATCAGTGTGAGCGTGAGTGTGATAGAGGAAATGAAAAATAATAAGTTAATCACACTCAAACTCATGCTCCAGAGGCGCATAGGCTCTCACGCTGTAATTTACCGTTCTTTTTGGCGCAATAAAAAGTGCCCGGCTAACCGCATACCTTTTTCATCATCCCGCACTTTGTGTAACAGTATTTTACAACCTTCCGGTATTTCCTGAATAATTTCAGCGGTTAACTCTTCAAAAGTCTCTACAAAATCATCCTCTTCATCATAATCACCCGCTACCGCAAGCCATCGATCGTTTCCTAAAAAGCGAATGGATAATTGCGAATCATCTTTCTCGTCAAACTCAGTTATTACCGCCCAAGTGTCTTCCCCTTCAAAATCGAAGCGAATGTCTACCTGGGGTAATTGCGATAGTCTTTCCAATAAATCATGAATAACCTGTACCGTGTTTTTGTCTTTTCCTTTGATCAACATTATAAATATTATTTATTTTATATATTTAAATCACTATTTATCAAATAATTAGTGAATATAATTTCTTGTAGTAGAATCTTTACATTTGGATTTGTAAAATTACTACAAAAAACTACCAATTTCAAGCGTAATTATACGTTATGAAGTTACACTTCTTTTGCTGTGGCGAAATTAATCAATGAATGTTAAGTAGTAAATTACTATGAGAATTTTAATAGCCGACGACCATACCCTGATACGAGAAGGATTGCGTAAGATTCTGTCTGAAGCTTTTCCTTTTGCCGAAATTACCGATGTGGCAGACTCAGCTGATTTACTGAAAAATGCCCTAATGCATACGTGGGATATCATTATATCTGATATAAGCATGCCTGGATATTCGGGAATAGAAATTCTCAAACAAATTAAAGAGCATGCACCCCTAACTCCGGTATTAATTCTATCAATGCATGCTCCGGAGCAATATGCTGTTCGCTCTTTGCGCTCTGGTGCCTCCGGATACTTAACTAAAGAAAGCGCCCCATTTGAACTGGTTAAGGCGGTTAAACAGATTTTATCTGGCAGAAAATATATTACCAGCGAAGTGGCAGAAGTACTTGCCGGTTCCATTGAAGATAATAATTCACAGCAACCCCACACATCTCTTTCTGATCGCGAGTTTGAGGTATTTAAGATGATTGTGATGGGACAAAGCATATCTGCTATTGGTGAACAACTGAGCTTGAATGTAAATACTATTAGCACCTATCGAAGCCGAATCATGGAAAAAATGAACATGAAAACCAATGCAGATTTGGTTAAATATGCTATCCTCAATAGTATTATATAACGGAAGCACTCAGCTTCCTTTTTTGTAGTATATCATTTACAGTTGGGTTTTTTCTAGTTACACAATAACCTTCTAAAGTTCTATTCCCAAAGGGCCTCAGTGTTCGTTACTTTGTATTACAATATCCGATAAGCGTAGCAAGTCCCGTTTTAAAATCCAATAAATTACCGTTCTTATCCTAGCGGTAAATAACAACCTTAATAAAAGGTAATTATCCAATTACAGGGATGGTTGACTTTTCTTCCATCCCAGTAATTCAAATCCTATGAAATATCCTTCTTTTCATGTATTACTGGTAGACGATATGAAAATCATTTTACAAAAAATGAAAATGTTCATCTCTAACATACCTTATGTTACCAGAGTTGATACCGCCAGCAGTGCGCAGGAAGCTTTTACCTTTTTACAGACATCTAATCCCGAACTTGTAGTATTAGATGTAAATATGCCCGGTACCAATGGCATTGAAATATTACAGCGCATCCGTAAAAGTACGGGGCACCAGCCAATAGTAATCATGCTTACCAATGAAACAGGCAGCCAATTTAAAGAGACCTGCCTCCAATCTGGGGCTGATTATTATTTGGATAAATCGAAAGACTTTTTGAAAATTCCCATCATCATCGGGGAATTAATTGCTAAGCATGCCTGATTGGTTATGTAGCTTGTAGCGGGGTTTCAGAGTGCTTTTTGGTATCACTAATCAGTAATACCCCCACAATTACCAAAATCGTTCCAAATATTTGCCAGCCGGTAATCGGCTCACCCAAAAACCAATGTGCCTGTAAAATAGTAGATACTGGTCCAATACTGGTTATGATGGAAACCTGGTTACTTCCAATCCTTTTCATACCACTACTCATTAGCAAGGAGGGAATTACGGTAGCCAGCAATGCAAGTGCAATTGAATACCCCACCAAACCTTGTTTCATAGGGATTGGTTTCCATCCCTTCAATACTAAATAGTGCACTACAATTCCCGCAGTAGCTGCTAACATTGCGGTACTCGTATATCGAATCACCCCTGCTTGTTTTACCAGTCTGCCAGTGCCAACCAGATAAATGGCAAAAGTAATGGCACAAAGCAAAATCATCCCACAACCAAAATAAAAACCATCCTTTACGTGTAGCATTTTTATTTCACTATAGCAGGCAATTACAATACCCATATAAGTAATTAGCAAAGCCCAACGTTGCTTTTTGTTGAATGGGGTTTTGAAAAACCATTTATTAATCAAAACGGCTAATGTAGGATAAACAAATAAAATCAGCCTTTCTAGTCCGGCCGATACATATTGCAATCCTATAAAATCAAACAAACTGCTGGCATAATATCCTACTATACCCATAGCTAGCATACCCAACCATAGTCGATAATCTTTAAAAAATTGTTGGTCTTTATAACCAACCCATACAAAAAGTATCAGGTAAAAGGGAAACGAAAAAAGCATACGCAACAGCAACAGTGATACTGCGTCAATATCAGTATCCCGATAAGCCAATTTAACCCAAATAGCTTTGGTAGAAAAAAGTAACGCACCCGATAAAGCCAGCCAGAAACCAATTCGGCTAATGCTGGATGGCATTAATTTACCCATAAGTGCAGCTATTACACTGATCTACACGCTCACATTAAAATCGCGGAGTGCATCGTTCAGGCTCGTTTTTAAATCAGTACTGGCTTTTCTTTGTCCGATAATCAGGGCACAGCTAACAGCATAATCACCCGCAGGAAAACTTTTGGTATAGCTGCCGGGAATTACAACACTGCGTGCCGGAACACGGCCTCGGTATTCTACTGGTTCAGTACCAGAAACATCTATGATTTTTGTTGACTGGGTTAAAACCACATTTGCTCCCAATACCGCTTCGGCTTCTACTTTTACCCCTTCTACCACTATGCAGCGGCTACCGATAAAGCAACCATCTTCAATAATTACTGGACTTGCCTGAAGCGGCTCTAACACCCCCCCAATACCTACGCCGCCACTCAGGTGCACATTTTTGCCAATCTGCGCACAACTACCCACAGTTGCCCAGGTATCTACCATCGTTCCCTCATCTACATAGGCACCAATATTTACATAGCTGGGCATCAACACCACATTTCTCGCGATATAGCTCCCATACCTTGCAGTAGCAGGGGGTACAGCTCTTACGCCTAATTCCTGATAATTCTTCTTCAGCAACATTTTATCATAAAACTCAAAGGGCGGTAATTCCCAGGTTTGCATGTTTTGGATGCCGAAATATAACAAAATCGCTTGCTTCACCCACTCATTTACTACCCATCCGTTTTCAGTGGAACTCGCTACTCGCAGTCTTCCCTTGTCAACTTCTTCTATTACTGCCTTTACCCCCAATTGGTAGGGTTCCTCTTTTAAAAGTCCACGATCGGCCCAGGCAGCCTCAATCATTATTTTCAATTCCATGCTGCTGATTTTTTTGCAAACATACAATTTCAAAATTTTATGCTGCCTTATTTACCTGCATTGCGTAATTTAACGCCCACAATATGAGTTTTTCTTTTCAATACGAAGTTGATCAATGCATAGAACTGCTAGCTGCCGGGGGGATCATTTTGTATCCAACCGATACGGTTTGGGGTATAGGATGCGATGCCACCTGTTCGGAAGCAGTAGATCGGATTTACCAACTGAAACAACGAGCCGACCATAAAGCAATGATTGTTCTGGTGGCAGATGAAAGAGATATTTTGCAATATGTTGCCCAGCCAGATTTACAGGTGTTCGACTATATAAAAGGGGTTCAACGGCCCACTACCATTATTTACGAAAATGCGGTAGGGCTTGCCGATAATCTGATTGCGCCAGACGGATCGGTGGGTATCAGAATTTGCAATGATCTTTTTTGCCGGCATTTACTCAAGCGGTTGCGCAAACCTCTGGTAAGCACATCTGCCAATATTAGTGGTTACCCAGCACCCGGATGTTTTAGAGATATCGATGAGTGGATTGTTTCGGGGGTAGATTATGCAGTGCAATATCGCAGGGAAGAAACAGATACATTTCGTCCTTCCTCTGTTGTGAAATGGGAAAAAGACGGCTCCATTACCATTTTGCGTGCCTGATTTACCGAATTCATCGTTTTTTTACACCTCTTTTTGCAGAAACCTGCAGTAGTGCTATACTTTTGCAGCATGGCAAAAATCCTGCTCATTCAAACGGCTTTTATTGGCGATGCAGTATTAGCAACTGCTTTGCAGGAAAAAATTCATACCAGGGATTCTACCATAGAAATACACTGGCTGGTTCGTGAGGGAAATGAATCGCTCTGGCAAGATCATCCCTATGTAAAAAAAGTATGGGTATGGCATAAACAAAAACAGAAGTACCTCGAATTATTTCGTTTAATAAAAGCCATCAGAAAAGAGAGATATCAAAAAGTAATCAATGTTCAACGATTTGCTGCCACTGGTTTACTAACGATTTTTTCTGCTGCCAAAGAAACTATCGGGTTTGATAAAAATCCATTCTCCCGTTTCTTTACTACCGTTATTAAGCATCAGATTTCAACGGGAGATCAGCCCTTACACGAAACTGAACGGAACCAACTTTTAATAGCCGGATTTACGGATGCTATTCCTGCTAAACCCAAATTATATCCCACTGCCGCCCATTACCAGAAAATCGCTGGGTACCAGTCAAAACCCTATATCTGCCTGGCACCAGCTTCTGTATGGTTTACCAAGCAGTTTCCCGCAGATCAGTGGGTTTCGTTAATAGATTCTATCCCACCAGTGTATACTATTTATTTGTTGGGTGCACCGAGCGATCGAAAATGGTGCGATCAGATTGTGCGTTCGGCGGCAAAAGGGAATACCACAAATTTATGCGGGTTACTCAGTATATTAGAGTCTGCCGCCCTGCAATCAGGTGCTGTGATGAATTATGTAAATGATTCTGCTCCCATGCATTTTGCTTCGGCCATGAATGCGCCCGTTACCGCCATTTATTGCTCAACGCTGCCTGCATTTGGGTTTGGTCCACTCTCCGATAATCGGCACTTGGTTCAAACCACCCATTCCCTAAGCTGCCGGCCCTGTGGCTTGCATGGCAAAATGGCCTGCCCTGAAAAACATTTCCAGTGTGCAAGTACTATTACAACCCAGCAGTTGCTGAACACATTGCCGAATTTCACCAACTGAAACATTTGTACCTTTGCGGCCCATGCATATTCATTGTTCGGAGGCTGAAGCCAATATATTGTTTATAATCGCCCAACAGGCCGAGGAACTGGGATACCCCTGTTACTTGATCGGTGGTTTTGTGCGAGATAAGCTATTGGGTAGACCCGTTAGTGATGCGGATATTGTTTGTTTGGGAGATGGTATCCTATTAGCTCGAAGGGTAGCTGCCTGTTTTCATCCTGCCCCTCCCGTATCCATTTTTAAGAACTTTGGAACGGCACAAATTAAACTTCCCTCATTTGAACTGGAATTTGTAGGTGCCCGTAAAGAAAGTTACCGCAGTGATAGCCGTAAACCAGCCGTTGAAGCCGGCACCATTGAAGACGATCAGAACCGGCGCGACTTTACCATAAATGCATTGGCCATTTCTTTAAATAAAGCAGATTATGGTCAACTCATTGATCCCTTTAATGGGATAGAAGATTTACATAATGGTTTGCTTAAAACTCCCTTGCAGCCCGAACAAACTTTTAGTGATGATCCCTTGCGAATGTTGCGCGCGATTCGGTTCGCGGCCCAGTTGCAGTTTACCATCGTACCGGATACATTTTTGGCGATAGCTACCCATGCTCATCGAATAAGCATAGTTTCTCAGGAGCGGATTACAGATGAGTTGAATAAAATTATGATGTGCCCAAAGCCCTCTGTAGGCTGGCATTTATTGCTAACCAGCGGATTACTGAATCGCATATTTCCCCAGGTGGCCGACCTACAGGGGGCGGAAAATATTGATGGAATGGGGCATAAGGATAATTTCTATCATACCCTGCAGGTATTGGATAATGTGGCTGCTGTATCCGATGATCTGTGGCTAAGATGGGCAGCATTATTGCACGATATCGGTAAGCCGGCTACCAAGCAATTTGAGCCTGGTCATGGATTTACGTTTCATGGGCATGAAGTTGTGGGTGCCCGAATGGTGCCCAAATATTCAACAAGCTAAAATTGCCGCAGAACGAAAAAATGAAGTGGGTACAAAAATTGGTATTACTTCACCTTCGGCCCATCAGCTTAACTAAAGAAAATATTACCGATAGTGCAGTACGCCGTTTATTGTTTGATGCAGGAGAAGATATTGATAGTTTGATGACTTTATGCGAAGCCGATATCACCAGTAAAAATAAGGTGAAAGTAAAACGATATTTACAAAATTTTGAGTTGGTTCGGCATCGCATGCACGAAGTGGAAGCTACCGATCAGTTGCGGAATTGGCAGCCCCCTGTAACTGGTGAAATGATTATGCAATACTTTTCTATTTCGCCGGGCAAACAGGTTGGTATAATTAAAGATGCGATTCGGGAAGCAATTTTAGACGGGATTATCCCCAACGACTATGAAGCTGCATTTTTATTCATGCAGGAAAAAGGGAAAGAACTAGGGCTTACCAGCAGAAATTGAGTATTTTTGTTTCAAACAGTCATTATTTTCAATTGGCTGATTATCTCGCAAAACAATCCCGCATGGCCGTACTAAAATTTAGGGTATATCTGGAGGAAGATGAAACCATTTACCGCGACGTAGTAATTTTGCATAAGCAATATTTTAATGATTTACACAATATCATTCTAAAATCATTCGAGTTTGATCAGCAACATGCCGCAACTTTTTTTCGAAGCAACGACCAATGGGCCCGAGGAAGGGAAATCAGTTTGGCTGTGTACGATAAGTCCTATAAAGTAGAGCCACTGCTGATGCATGAAGTAACCATTGGTTCGGAAATAAAAGATACTAATCAGAAATTTATTTACGAGTATGATTTTCAAAAACACTGGATTTTTTTGATTGAGTTGATTCATGTTAGCAAAGAAGAAAACCCTAAAATTACTTACCCGTCTATATCCCGCATCGAAGGAATTGGTCCCCAACAATATGGCACCAAAAGTTTACTCGGAAGCAAGTTTGCCGACATTGAAGAAAAATACGATCTAACCGAAGCTGCGGAAGGTTTTGGGAGAGAAGGGGAGGAAGATGGAGAGTCGGATGAGGCTGATAGTACCAACGATGCTTCTGAAGCAGATGCTTTTGATTCGGGCGAAGATTTTTAGTTTCCGGTTCTATTTTTCAACTGAATGCGCCCACTAATGCAGCACACCCCCAACGTTATTATTATAGCAGGCGCTACCGCAACTGGAAAAACGGCAATTGCTGTTAAACTGGCTAGTGAGCTTGCTACTGAAATTATTTCAGCTGATTCCCGCCAATGTTTTCAGGAATTATCTATTGGGGTTGCTCGCCCAACAAAAGAAGAGCTTGCAATTATACCGCATCATTTTATTGCTAGTCAATCGATTACTGAGCCCTCTAATGCAGGTTTATTTGAGCAAATGGCATTACAAAAAGTATCGGAATTGTTCGTAAATCATTCCACAGTTATTATGTGTGGTGGAACCGGATTATATATAAAGGCATTTATGGAAGGCATCGACCCCATGCCCGAAGTACCCGATTCGGTGCGCCAAGCGATTGAGCAGGAATATCA
>Ga0114980_10001088_pt1 | contig 19492 bp, 15 predicted proteins | sample S_140806_EF_Meta_FD_87018 | JGI IMG/M metagenome (GOLD analysis project Ga0114980, IMG submission 87018) | Freshwater microbial communities from Lake Simoncouche, Canada to study carbon cycling - S_140806_EF_MetaG | ecosystem: Environmental > Aquatic > Freshwater > Lake | place: Lake...
CTGCGATGCGCCGCGCATCCTGCAAAGCCAGCCGCGTGCGATTCAGCATGAGACGAGCCTGCGTGAGTTCAAACGGCGACACATCCCCCGCCTCCATCTGCGCGGTGAGTTTCTTGATGGCCTCGTCATGCAGCGTTTGCTCCGTTTCCAGCAGACGGATGTTTTCGCGTGCGCCATGCAACTCCAGCATCGCGGCTCGCACGCGGGAACGTGCCGCCCAAGCGCGGGCAGAGACACGCCAACGCGCGGCTTCGGCGGCAGCGAGCGCCTGCTGAGTGCGCTTTGATCGCTTTCCCGCCGTCTCGATGGGAATGGACGGGCTAAAGCCCAGAAACCAGGGAGTGATCGGATTGGCGCGAAAACTGGCATATTGAGGTGAAAAGCTCAGAACCGGGTTGGGCCTCATCTGCGCCGTCTTGATGCCCGCCGCCACTTCATCGGCCTCCGCCCGTGCCAAAGCCACATCGGGATGATAATACGCCGCCGCTAGCGACAGTCGATCCACTGACCACGAGCCGCCCGCCGCCTTGTGCTCCGCCAGAAAGGCCTTTAAGCCTGCATCATTCAGCGAACTCCCCGAAAAGTCCGCGATGCTGCTTTCAGCGGTCAGCGGACGTGCTTTGAACTGCACGCAGGCAGGAAGAGCCAGGGTGACGAGAGGCAGAAGCAGGAAAGACAGTCTCATGGAGTATGCATGAAACCACCACTCAAGAGAAGCATCTCCGACAAACCAATAGCGGAACGAATTATGACAGCTTTTTCATCTTGGAGAAGGCAGCGTGACGACCACCTGCGTCCGACCCTCTGGCAATACGCTGTAACCAATGACACCCTGATGCACCTCGACGATGGATTTGGCGATGCTGAGGCCGAGGCCGCTGCCTTCGGTGGCGCTGTTGTGTGCGAGGTCGCCCCGGAAGAAGCGCTCGAACACACGGCTGCGAAGTTCCGCTGGCAGCGCGATGCCTGTGTTGGTGATGGTGAACACCGCATCGTCGTTTTGGCGAACCAACGTCATCTCGATGCTGCCGCCGCGTTCGTTGTATTTCACCGCGTTGTCCGCAAGGTTCAGCAAAAGCTGCCGGAGCCGCATTTTATCGCCAGAAACGGACACGGACTGGCACTCGCCGAGCGTAACAGATACCCCAGCACCGGAGGCAAGGATCATCGTTTCCTCAGCCAGGTCGCGTACGAGTATATCCAGCGCCGCGGATTCACGAGCGCTCGGCAGGAGTCCGGCGTCCGCACGGGCCAGGAAGGAAAGCTGCCCGACGATGGAGGAGAGCCGCTGCACCTCCTCCAGCAAGGACGCCGCCCGCTCCCGGTCCACCTCCGCCGCCAGCTCATTCGTCGCCATCTGCTCCAGGGTTCCATGGATGACGGTGAGCGGCGTTTTCAGTTCGTGCGAGGCATTGAGCGTGAACTCCCGCGCCTGGGTAAAGGAAAGCCCGAGACGCTCCTTCATGCGGTTGAAGACAGCGGTCATGCGATCCAACTCATCGCCATTGCCGCTGCGTGGCACGGGGTTGGAGAGATTGGAGACGTCCGTCTTTTCCAGCGCTTCGGTGAGTTCTTCGATAGGTCGCAAAGCGCGGCGCATGAGCAGCCCACCGCCGAGGATTCCGAGCAGGATGGCTGGCAGACCGCCATAAAGAATGATCTCCAACGTTTCCTCTAAAGGATCATGCTTCAAAGCTGCCTCCGCGCCGCCATGCAGTGCTTCATCTCGCTGCTCATTGAACTCAAACCAGCTCCAGAAGCCCACGATTACCAGCGAAAGGCTGAGCGTCATGGAGTAATACGAAAGGATGCGTCGGCGCAGAGTCATGATGGGAGTCGCAGCGTGTAGCCAAGGCCGCGCACAGTTTGAATGAGGGCTAGTGGGAAGTCGCGGTCGATCTTGTCCCGCAAGCGGCGGACATACACGTCCACGAGATTCGTCCCCGGATCAAAATCATACTCCCACACTGCGCTGATGATGTCGCGCCTGCTCACCACGCTCCCCTCGGCGCGTAGCAGGCACTCCAGCAGCAAACTCTCGCGTGTAGAAAGTTCGATCCGTTTGCCTCCTCGTCTCGTCTCGCGCGAGGCCTGATCCAAGGTGAGATCCGCCATCATGAGCACGGCTGGCCTCTGCTGGTTGTTCCGTCGGAGCAGCGAGCGCAGCCGCGCCATCAGCTCAGACATGGCGAAAGGCTTCGGCAAATAATCATCCGCTCCCGCATCCAGCCCCTCGACGCGCTGCTCTACCTCGCCGCGAGCTGAGAGCACGATGACCGGAGTGGTGTCACCCCTTACACGCAGTTGTCTAACCAAGCTGAGGCCGTCGAGCTTTGGCAGCATGATGTCCACGAGCAGCGCATCAAACCCGCCTCCAATCGCCGCCTTTAGCCCTGCCTCACCATCCTGTGCGCATGTCACCTGCCCTCCCTCCTTAATCAGCGTGGCACTGAGCAGAGCGGCAGTTTTGCGTTCATCTTCGACAATCAGGAGGCGCATGGCTTTTCATTACTACCTTGAGGATGATTCAGCACAAGCATCGGGGGTTCTACAACTCCGCCTTGGCCGCGCACACGCGCATCCACCGCGTGGTGTGAAACGGGGCTGCGTGGAACTTGGGTTGCGGGGTGGAGGTCATCGTCGTGGGCTATGCTGTCACAGGTCCATGACGTTTTGGAAGGGATAGGTGACAGAGTAACTGACTGGCCTCAGCAGAAGGTTCCGGGGGGCGTTGATCTCAGCTCAAGCGCGGTTGGCCATTAACGGCTCCTCCCGCGTGCGAGGTCCGCTTTCAGCGCGGTGAAGAGTTCTTCCGCCTTGCCGGGCTCCTGCGCGAAGAGATTCGTGGTCTCGCCGGGATCGGTGCGCAGGTTGTAGAGCTGAAATTTGCTATTCGGGCCTTTGCCGGTGGTCTCGACGAGGTGGTCCGGGGTAATGGTGCCGTCTTGCGCGACATAGACGTCTGAGGGCAGGATGAGTTTCCAATCGCCCTCGCGGATGGCGAGCGTGTAGGAGCCGTAGTTCACATGCACCATGCCGTGGCGGATGGGCTTCGCGGGCTTCTCGCCAAGCAGCAGCGGGGAGATGTCGAAACTGTCCTCACCGGCATCGCTCGGGAGCTTTTCGCCGATCAAGGAAGCCGCCGTGGCCAGCATGTCGGCGAAACAGATCAACTCGCCACACGAACTGCCCGCCTGGATCTTGCCCGGCCAACTCGCGATGAAGGGCATGTGGTGTCCGGCTTCGGTGAGGGCGCCTTTCATGCCGTTCCATGGACCGGCGGCGCGGTGGCCGAACTTCTCGATGTCCTGCGCATACCAGACCGGGCCGTTGTCGCTGGAGAAAAGGACGAGCGTGTTGTCTTTCAGCTTCAACTTCTCCAAAGTCGCCATCACCTGGCCGATCATCGCGTCCACGTTCATCACATAGTCGCCGTATTGACCCGCGCTGCTCTTGCCTTTGAACTCGCCCGCCGTCGCCCACGGCGCATGAGGCGCGGGGATGGCGTAGTAGAGGAAAAATGGGGCGCTCTTCTTGGTGGGTGGTTCTGGGTTCTGGGTTTGCTTTTCGAGCCATGCATCCGCCTTGCTGGCGAGGGTGGAAAGGTAGCCCTCGAACTTCCAATCCGGTGCGGCCAAGCCTTTGCGCCAGTGCGCTCCCTGCGTCTGCGGATTCGTCACGTCTTCGCCAGGATGATCCTCGATGGTCTCGGTCGGCGCGCCGACGAAGCGTTTGTTTTCGATCCACGCATAGGGCGCTTGTTCTGGCGCATCGAAGCCGAAGTAATAATCAAAGCCAAAGTCCAGCGGCGTCATCTTCAGCGTGCCATCCGCCTCGGCCTTCGTTGACATGCCCTGATGCCACTTGCCCACGCAGGCCGTCGCGTAACCCTGCCGCTTCATCAGCGTCGCGAGATTCAGCCGAGCCGGCTCATGCTGAAGCTGCGGCTGCGGAAAGTGCTTCTTTTCCAGGGCGCTCAAGTCGCCCTTCTTCGTCCGCTTCGCCGAAGCCGAGTTCCAATTGCGATACGGCATCCGCCCGCTCAGCAAGCTATACCGGCTCGGCACGCAGATGGACCCTCCCGCATGAGCGTCGGTAAAACGCATCCCTTCAGCGGCCAGCCTGTCGATGTGTGGCGTCGCGATCTTCGATTCGGGATTGAAGCAGCGCGGATCGCCATAGCCCATGTCATCGACGAGGATGAGGAGGATGTTGGGCGGAGCCGAGAAGGACGACTGAACCATGCAGAACGTCGCAAGCAGGAGCGTGAGGAGTTTCATGGCTTCGCGACGATTGGTGGAAGCTTTTGCAGCTGGGCCGTGAGTTCCGCGACGACATCGGCATGCTGCGCGGAGACATCGTGAAGCTCCTCGGGGTCGGTTTCGTGGTCGTAGAGTTCGGTTGGACCATCGCTCCAGCGGGTGAAGCGCCAGCGGGCGGTGCGGATGCTTTGGCCGTGAAGTTTGTCGCCACGCGTGACGAGCGTGAAGGCGGCGTCTTTGATGCTGGCGGTGGGATCGGTCAAAATGGGGCGCAAACTGGCTCCCGCGGTCGCGTGAGGCATTTTCAGGCCGCAGAAGTCAGCGACGGTCGGATACACATCGACGAACTCGGCGAGTGAACGCGTCGTCTGGCCGCCTTTCAGGCCCGGCCCGGCAATGACGAGCGGCGCACGGCAACTGCGCTCAAACAGTGTGTTTTTGTTCCACCACTGCCGCTCGCCCGTGTGGTAGCCGTGATCACCGACGAAGATGACAATCGTCTTCTCCCAAAGCTGATGCTCGTCGAGCGCATCGAGCACACGACCGAGCTGCGCATCCATGAAGCTCGTGCCTGCAAAGTAAGCGCGGAACAACTCCCGCCACTCCTGCTCGGTGAATTTGCCAAAGGCGGTGCCGTAGTCGCCGAAGCCCACGCTGTCTTTACGCACGGGCGTCATGCCAGCAGGATCGCTCCAGGGCTTCAGCGAGTCGGCGGGATAGAGATCGAAGTATTTCTTTGGCGCGATGAAGGGATCATGCGGCTTCATAAACCCGCAGCCGATGAACCACAGCGTGTCGCCGAGCTTTTCGATCATCGCCACCGTGGCGGCGGCGATCTGACCATCCGGCTGATCGTCATCCGTGCCATCCGCCGCGCCCCACTGGCACCATTTCAGCGCCCCGCCGGTCACATCACGGCCTTCCAGCATCTTGCGCCCTGCCTTCGTCGCTTCAAAGGCCTGCGCCGTGTGCCAGGAGCGGCCAGCGTCCATCCAGCGCTGCCTGGCTTCCACATTCTTGCCGCCGCCGAGATGGAAGAGCTTTCCAAACGCATGCGACTGCCAACCGGCGTCTTTGCAGAGCTGCGGCAGCGTCACGACATCCGGCATCTTTTGTCGCAAAGGAATGTCATTGCCCACGATGCCCGTCTGCTCCGCCCGCAGCCCGACCATCAGGCTGCTGCGGCTCGGATTGCACACCGGATACTGCACATACGCCCGCTCAAACGTCGTGCCGCGAGCCCGCAACCGGTCGAGGTTCGGCGTCTTCACGACGTCCTTCGTGAACGCCCCGCCAAAGTCCCGCAAATCATCCGCCATGATGAGCAAGACGTTGGGCTTGGAAGCCGCGAAGAGCGAAGAGCAAAGGGCGAAGAGAATGACGAGACAACGCATGACGGCGCGGTGAACGACCAGACACGAGCTTTCTCACTTCTACTTTTTCATCTTCTGCCGCTCCTGACGTGCTTTCACTGCCTCGGAACTACTCTGATCATCCGACAACAAGACGAGTACCTTCGGCTTTTTTAGCCGCGAAGTAGAATCAGTCGCTTCATGACTTGGGTTTATAACACCCCACGGCGAACGAGTGACTCCTCCATGGCGCGGTCGAGGAGGAGGACGGCGAGGGTTTGGGTGGCGTCGTCGAGGTGCTGGGTGGCGGCTTTGAGGGCTTTGGCGTCGTGATCGGGGCTGTCGAGGAGCTGGCGGACTTCGGCGGCGTGCTGGCGGACGGTTTGGGCTTCTTCGGCGGTGATGGCATCGCCGAGCTGGGTGAGAGCAGCTTCGACGGCGGGGAGGAGTTCCTCGGCTTTGAGCTTGGCTTCGGTCCAGATACGCTCGTTCATGTCGTCGAAGGCGTATTCGACGCTTTCGGAGATCATCTGCTCCACACGTTCATCGGCGACGTCGATGGCGGTGCCACGGATTTCGAGGGTGGTGTCGGTATTCGTGGCGGTATCGCGGGCGAGAACGTGGAGGATGCCATCGGCATCGAGGCTGAACTGGACGCCGATGCGGGCACTGCCTTTGGGGCCGGGAGGAAAAGGGACTTCGATGCGGCCGAGTTCCCAGTTGTCTTTGGCGAGTTCACGCTCGCCCTGGAGGATGCGGATGAGCATGGCGTCCTGATTGGCGACGGCATTGGTGAACATCTCACCAGCCTTGGCGGGGATGGTGGTATTGCGCGGGATGATGATGTTCATGAGCCCGCCGAAGGTTTCGATGCCGAGAGAAAGCGGTGTGACATCGAGGAGCAGGACTTGGCGCAGGCTTCCCGTAAGTATCCCGGCCTGAATGGTGGCTCCGAGGGCGATGGCTTCATCCGGGTTTTGCGTGGTGTTGGGCTCTTTGCCGAAGAGTTCGGCCACAAACTGCCGCACAAGCGGCATGCGTGTGCTGCCACCGACGAGGATGATCTCATCGAGTTGGCCTGTTTTGATGCCTGCATCACTCAAAGCACGCAGGCAATGGATGCGGGTGCGGTCGAGCCAGGGTTTGGCGAGTTTGTCGAGATCTGCCCGGCTGATGCTGATGCTCTCAAAGGTGGCCTCTTCTTCGGCGGAGAGATGTTTTTTGATGGCTTCGGCGGCTTCGAGGAAGCGGATGTGACCTTCGGGCTGATGGAGCTTTTGAGCGATGAACTGAGCGAGCGCACGGTCGAGGTCATCGCCACCGAGCTGGGTGTCACCGGCGGTGGCGAGCACCTGGAAGACGCCGTCGCGCATTTCGAGCACGCTGATGTCGAAGGTGCCGCCGCCCAGATCATAGACGGCGACTTTTTGATGTTCGTCGAGCTTGTCGAGGCCGTAAGCGAGTGCGGCGGCGGTGGGCTCGCTGAGGATGCGTTCGACGGTGAGGCCGGCGAGCTCGCCTGCTTTCTTTGTGGCGGCACGCTGGGCGTCATTGAAGAAGGCGGGGACGGTGATGACTGCGCGGCTCACGGGCTGCTCGAGGGCACGTCCGGCCTGGGATTTGAGGTGACGCAGGATTTCTGCGGAGACTTCAATGGGCGTGACACCGAGTTCTTTGAGGTCGTAATGTGGCTGCCAGCCGCTTTCGCCTCCACGACGGCCGATGAGTCGTTTCACCGAGGTGATCGTGCGCCGTGGATGACGTGCCCGCTGGAACAATGCCGCCGCGCCGACGCTGATGGAGCCGTCGTCCGCATAACAAACCGCGCTGGGTGTGCTGCGACTGCCGTTTTCATCGGCGAGCAGGATGGGGAAGCCGCTATCGACAACGCCGACGAGCGAGTTCGTCGTGCCGAGATCGATGCCGAGGATGGGGGAGGTTTCAGGTTTCAAGTTTCAGGCCGGGGTACTTTGGCAGGCACCTTGGGCCGGAAGGAGGAACTGAAAAGGGGGAAGGACGAGAAGTGACTGAAGTGACCTCGTCGAGGTGCCCTTACTCCGGCACGATGATCTGGTCCTCGGGCTGGAGCTTCATGTCCTTGGAGGGATCGGAGGAGATGTCCTTGAGGTTGACCTCGTAGGTTTGGCCGCCGCGGATGAGCTTGGTTTTGCTGGGCTTGGCGAAGGGGCTGAAGCCACCGGCGGCTGAGATGGCCTTGAGCATCGTCATGCCGTTGGTGTAGGCGACAGTGCCGTTTCCTTTGATGCCGCCCACAACGTAAACTAGGCGGGTGGTGGCGGCATCGCCGGCATCGATGGAGACGGTGACGGTGGGGCGGGTGTAGATATCCTGCGTGACGTAGGTCTGCTCAATGCTGCGCTGGAGGGTGGAGGGCTTCACGCCCTGGGCGCGGACTTCGCGAATGTAGGGAAGGTTGATGGTGCCGTTGTCAGCCACGGTATAGACCTTGCTGATCTGGGCGATTTCATTGTCCGGAACTCCAGCGATGGTGATGGTAACGCGGTCACCGGTTTTGAGAGCAAGCTCGCCATTCTGCGCAGGTGCGTAGATCGTGCCGAGTAGAAAGGCGACGAAGAGGATGTGCGGTGTTTTCATGGTGTGGTGAGGGTTTGAAGGTCAAAAGACATCGCCACCCTGCTGGGTCGGCTGCTGCATGGGAGCGGCGGCATCGGCGACGGCGGCCTGTTTGCGCTTTTTGCGGCGGGAGGGCTTGGCATCGCCGGAGACGGGGTTGTTCGGCGAGGAGTAGGTGTAGTAGCTGGTGTAGTAGGAGTACTGGGCGTCGCTGGCGAGATCGACGTTGTTGAGGACGACGCCGATGACCTTGCCGCCGACGTTTTCGACGGTCTGCTTCACGCGGAGGAGCATGTGACGTGGCAGTTTGCGATGCTGGACGACGATCATGGTGAGGTCGGCTTCATTGGCGAGCACGGAGGCATCGCTGACGCCGAGGATGGGCGGGGAGTCGATGAGGACGAGATCGAAGCGGCTCTTCACATCGGCGATGAGATCGACCATGCGCTGTGAATTGAGAATGCCGGCACTGTCGGCTGGCAGGAGGCCGCTGGGGAGGAAGTAGAGGTTTTCGACCGGGGTACGAACGACGACGTCTTCAAGGCGGATGTTTTGCGTGAGGTAGTTCGAAAGACCGTGCGTGTGGCTGACATCGAAGTGGCGATGCAAGCTGGGACGGCGGAGATCGGCATCGATGAGAAGGACGTTGTAGCCGCCCTGAGCGCAGATGTAGGCGAGGTTCGCCATGGTGGTGGACTTGCCTTCGCCTGCTCCACCGCTGACGACGGTGAGGCAGTTCGCATCGGGGGTTTTACGGTGGAATTCGATGTTGGTACGCAGGATGCGATAGGCCTCGGCATCAGGATTGAAGCCGCTGCTGCGATGCAGGATGCCGACGCCCTTTGGCACGACGGCGAGGACTGGGACACCGAGGAATTTCTCGACGTCGTCGAGGCTCTTTACGCTGGTGTCCATGTATTCGAGAAAGAAGGCTAGGCCGACGCCGAACATGAGGCCGAGTACGCCGCCAAGTGCGAGATTGAGCGGGATATTCGGCTTAGCGGGACGAGATTCCGGCTCGGCAGTGGCGTAAACAGTGGCGGGGAATTTGATGAGCTTCAGACCCGCTTCTTCATCGAAGTAACGCTGGCGCATCTGAATGAGCGTGGCCTCGATGAGGGCGACTTCATCCTTGGCGCTTTTGTATTCTTTATAGAGAGCACTCATGTTCATGACCTCGTTTTTGGCATCCGCAGAATCCGTGCGGAGGGATTCGAGGGTCTTCTTGGCGGCGGAAAGGCGTCCATCCAGACCGGCGACGTGGTCCTTGGCGGCATCCATGATGAACTGGCGCAGCGTTTCGATCTGCTTTTCCAAGCCAACGACCATCGGGTGCTTGCGACCAAGCCCGTTGCTCATGAAGCCGTCACGCTGAACGACGGCGTCTTGATATTTCGCAACGTTGCTGGTGAAGGAAGGATTTTCGAGCTTCAAAGATGACGCACGGGCGATGATCTCATCGGGAGAGAGTTTGCTGATGAGATCCTGTTCGGATTCGTATTCGCGGACCTCCCGCTCGTATTGCAGAAGCATCTGCTCGCGGCTCATGAACGTCTGTTCCTTGTCGCCACGGATCTCTGCCCCGGCCTGGAGTGTGCTGCCGCCGCCGACGATCCAATCGCCAACGATGCCAGCCTTTTTCTTGGCCTCCAGCTCACGCTCCTGGGCGCTTCGGCGCTGGGCTTCTTGATCGGCGATTTGATCATGGATGATGTCGAGCGATTGGCGCTTCTGCTCACTGGCGACTTTGATGTGCTGCGTTTTGTAGCTCTCGGCAACCGCGTTGGCGATTTCGGCGGCGACTTTGGGATCTTGGTCGTAGTATTCGATGGCGACAAAGTCTGAGCGAAGGCTGCCCTGCACATCGAGATTGGCGCGGAGCCGACCGAGAGCCATCTGCCGAGAGGGCGTTTCCCAGGCTTTTTGGAGCTGGAGGGAGTCGATGACGGGATAAAGCGTCTCGGGCTTGGAGATGGTCTCGATCTGAGTTTTGATGTACTCGGGCCAGAAGCCGCCGGGAGCATCGGAATTGCGTTCAAAGACGCGGATTGCATTTGGCTGGCGTTCAATCACCATCTCCACACGTCCACGGTATTTACGCGGCATGATGTAGGTGAGGATAGCCGCAGCGGCGAAAACAAGGATGAAGGAAAGGACGATGAGTCCAAAGCGATTGCGGATCACCTGCCAGGTATCTGTGGCATGGCGTTGGAGGTCGGAGCCGGAGTCGTTCATGGCGTTACGAGGGTTCTAAATGCTTCGGACTGGTTAATAAATGAGTTAGTACATGATGCCAGCGGGCTCTTCGTGTGACGAAAGCTGCCCGCCGGCGTTCGGGGTCTGGCTGTGAAAGAGTAAAGACGATCAGAAGGACGCCGTGGCACCAAGGGAGACGCGGTGGCGGTCAAACTCACGGAAGGCGCTCGTGGATTGCAGCGCGGAGAAGGAGTATTGGGCGTCGAGGCGGAGGTTTTCGAGCACGTTGTAGCCGAGGCCGGTGGAGAGGAAGATGGAATGTTCCTTGCCATCGGTGCCAGCGCCGTTGTCGAACTGGCTGTAAGCGTAGTTCGCGCCGGCGTTCACGCTGACGCGCTTGCTAATGTTATGGTTCATCTGGACGCCAGTGTTCAAGCCGTAGCGGCTATTGAAGGTGGAGAGTTCAGCACCATTGAAGCCGAGGGAGGCGAACCAGCGGACCATCGTCTCACGGGCGACGGCGTAGTTGAGGGCAGCCTCGGCATAGGGGGAGACTTTGCTTTGCAGGTCGGAATCGTAGAACTCGGCACCTGCACGGGCGGAACCGGAGAAACGCTCACTCCAAGCGTGATCGACGCCGGCGAGGGCGAAGTGGGAGTTGAAGTTCTTGTTGGGTGCCTTGTCGAAGACGGTCATGCGGTAGCGGTACTCCGCTGAGACGCTCGTCTGGCGATTGAGGGCATAGGTGAACTGCTGGGCGAAGAGGTGGGAGTAGCGGTCCTCTTGATTGCCGATGAGGTCGTCCTGATAACCGGTGCCATCCATGGTGTAGCTGGTAGTCGTGGAGAAGCGGGGAGACCAAGCGTAGTTGATGTTGAAATTGTTGAAGCCGTAGAAGTACTGCCCGTTCCAAAGCGTCGTAGAACCGCCGTAGCCAAAGGCGTTGTTCGGCTCTACGCCGTAGGTGGCGAAGAAGTTATTGCTGATCTTGAGTCGCTCGGAAAAGCGATGCTCGAAATTGATGGTGGCCCTATTGTTATAAAAAGTGTCTTGAAGAGTCGGAACACCATCCACATAATGCACCACGCTAGAGTCGAGGGAGAAACTGAACGGCGTGGTTTGGTCCGGGCGGGTGTACATGATGCCGAAGCCTGTGGTGGCAAACCAAGAGTCGATCTCGCTCGGTGTGCCGGGGCCAGCGTTCTTGTAATCAAGGCGGTCGTAACCGCCGTTGCTAAAGATCGAGAATGTCAACGGCTGCTCGGTGCGGAAATCTGCGGAGTAGTTCTGAATTCCAACCAAGCCCTGGGCGTGCAGCGCTGCGGGGGCAAACAACAGGGCAGCGAGACAAAAAAAGGCAAGGCGTGAACACATAAGCTTAAGAGTAAGGATTTATTAGACTTGCCAGAAAGGATAAGAGCGTAGAAATCCAATAATCAGCGATTTGAACGGCACTACTTCAGGACTGCAGGCGAGACGGGATCGGGCGTCGTGGGCGGAGGCAGCGGGCCGGAAGCCGGTGGCTGGATGAGGAAGACACCGCGGATGGTCGCAGGCACAAAGAAGTCTTCTTCTTGCACCGCAGGAGTGATGACGGGGTTTTTCGGCATCACTGGATTCTTGCCAGGATTTTTTTCGCTCGTAAGCGCCACAGGCTGTTCACCATTGATGGCGGGGGCGGCTGGAGCGGTCGTCACAGCGACTATGCCAGGAACAACAGATGAGGCTGCTTCATTGATGGCGACAGCTTGCTTTGGCGCGACGGTGCTCGCCGTCTGCACGATCTGGCCGGCAAGTGTGGCATCGGCCTTGGAAGCGATAATGGCGGCCTTCACGATGTCAGCGGCGCAGCCTTCATTGATGACAAGAGCGTCCTCGACGACCATGAGCACCTTCGAGGTATCTTTTTCGACAGCGACACGCACGTCGTTGGCGATTTCAGAGCAGCCACTAGCCTGCGCCATGAGTGCGGAAGCAGTTGCGAGTAGCAACAAGCAAGCGAGAGGGCTTGCAAAACGGGAGCGAAGTCCAGTGTTCATAGGCGGCAGTGTAATTATGGATTTTCGGGTTTGAACGCGTTTTCAGAGCGGGTAGTGGGAATCGAACCCACATGGCCAGCGTGGAAGGCTGGAACTTTACCATTAAGCTATACCCGCGATTAAAGCTATATTAACGCGTAACACCTTGCCGCCGCAAGATATTTTTTAGAATTAGCATGAAGAATTTGAAATTTCAGAATGCCTTACCGATCATCATATCCTACTTCTCAGATGCTTCATTCTTTTCCTCTGATTAACTAGTTAGCATCTCTGTTTCTGATGGCAAGCCCGGATTCGTGCCTCTTTATGGATGCTCGAATTCAGTAGGTAATCGGAGTTTTCTCTTCTTACAGAAGAACTTTCATGGGAGTAGCCCAAAGTCATGACCACTATGAGACTAGATGCCCATTTTTTAAAAGTAGCTTGTTCAGCCTCACAATGGCAGCGGGGATGTTTAACGCATACAAAGTATTGAGTGACCAATTTTGATCGCAGGCCCTCCTTTTCGCCCCCTTTTTGAATTAGAAGATTTTTGTGAGGCGGGTTTTGAGCACCTTAGGGATGTAGGTTTCACTCATTGCACGAGACTTACTCGTAGATAAACCAGCTTCGATCTCGCCGTCATCAGTGGAGTGGTCTTTTCGCGGTAGGGTGGGATTCTCTCTGGAAGTCCGGAGAAGTAAAAAATAGCTCTCATAATTGATAATATACTTCTTATAATATATAAATTTCTTAATTGTAATGGAATCCTTATCAAAAGCTGCGTCATGGATGCGTCTGATCCTTATTTTTGGGGTTGGTGAAGGCTGGCGACCGCTGTCACAGCCTCCAGCCTAGATATTGTGGGCTAATATATCTAAGATGGCAGCTTAAGCATGCTGGCTCTCACGCCTTTGAGTGCGGGCGAGACGATCTACTTTACCAACAACGGTTGGAGTAGCAGCTAGGGCAAATTCAATGGGGCGGACGACTCTCAGGGCGCAGGCAACGAGTCGCTCATCCAGCTCACCCTGGCTCAAAACGTGGCCTAAGGCACGGTCATTTACTCCGGGGCCGATACCACGGGTTGGCAAGGGACAAAGTCAGGCGTGATCCCCGGCCAGATCTGCGGCAAGGCCGTGTTCAGCGACCTCGCCCTCAATTGCGAGTCCGACCAGATCTACGCCCTTTAGGGTAGCGCCTCGAATCCACTCCTGAATCCGACCAGTTTCATCTACGCCCTCGACATTGGCAGTATCGACTACCCCTTCTTCTCCGATTCCGAGGGCACGCTGTCCGGCGATATCCCGCCTGGGCTGAGTCTTGGGGCAAAAAACGCCTTCGAGCATACCAACCTGGCCTTCCACGGCGATGCCGACGGCAACCATTGCGCATGGGGCCTGAATCCGTCAACTCCGGCAGTGGCCGCCCTCCAGACCTCCGGCGGCACGAAGGCACAGTGGCTGGCGGTGATCGCTGACAGCTCGAACTAGGCCGAAAGCCAGCCCGCCCTGAGCGCCTCCAATGTCACGCCGGGTCCTTCACGCAGCCTGCTGGCACTTTGGGGGCTTCAGGCATGCCTGATTGGTCGGAAATGCATGAGTTAATTAATTATTATATGTAATTTTACAAAAAAGTATTTTTTAGGATTGTCATCTCTTAAATTGAAGAAATCGTGACCCGACGCTGGACCATCATCTGCCTTCTTTCCGCCCTATGGCTGCCCTCGCAGCTCAGTGCGGCGGCGATCATGGTGAACGAGTATCGCAACACCGGCGGCACGGTGGGGCCAGGCACGAAAATGGTGCGGGATGAATATATCGAGTTTGTCATCACCGAGACCACCATGGCCGCCGGACAGGCCTCACTTAGCTTTGGAGACGCCGATGATGGCACCTCCATGCTTTAAGGCGTCTTCCGCTTTGACCGGGCCACGCTCGATCAAGCGCTCACCAACGCCAATCAGAGTGGCTTTCTGCCCGGAACGATCATCGTCGTCAAAGGCGTGAATCCGACGCTCAATCTCTCGCCTACGATCCGCTAAATGGCGCTTGGAGTTTCGAACTCGTGGCCGGTGCAAGGAGCACGTGATCACAGCGAGACGCTCATCAACGGGAACATCAATTTCGGCAACAATGGCGAGGCCGTCTGAATATACTCCAGCTCTTAACGAGACACCAGCGGCTTCATCCATGCCATCTGTCACGACAATACTCCCGGTGCCATCGCCACCACGGTCGCAGCAGCGTTTGGCGGTGAAAACATCCCCGCCGCCGCGATCACCACCACCGATCCATTGCCAACATCGGAAATACAACCGAGTCACTCGTCTCCACCACGAGCACGATGGGCCAACTCAATGGCGGCTTAAATACCACTTGGATCGAAGGTCTTGGTGGGGGCTCGCTCGAGGTCACGGCGGTGCCAGAGTTATCCCCCGCACACTGATGACCATGCTCGGCCTCATGGCGCTGCAAAGCCAGCGCAACCGCCGGAAAGGAGGCCTGTATGTCTAGCTCCACACGCCGTCATACTCGCGGCCGCCACACGGATGCCGTGCTCAGTGATTCGGAGGCCTTCCAGCCATGATGGCGGGATGATGCGCTCTCTTCGATGCGCTGTTCGAGGCCAAAGTCCATGCGATTCCGCAGCGGTGATCCATTTGATCGTTTTGCCCTGCTTCGTTACCTTATCATCGCTATTTCCATCATCACCGCAGCGGTCATTTTGCTAACGAGCGATTTCACGCCTGGCACCGTGCATCACGATTGGAAAGCCGATCCCATGGCCGAAGTCCGCCGCAGTCTGCTGGAAGGTCAGAGCCACAGCGCCCCTGCCTCTCTTAAAGCGGCTATCGGTGCCTCGCTGGGCGATGTGAAACTACTTCGTGCCCTTGCCGCTTTCGCGGGCGATTCTGCGCAATCTGCCCGATCAAAGCGCCGAGCGTCGCCTCGCCGCCGTGCGCTTCGGTTATCCAGTGGAGCTTCCCACGACCGATGAGGTCCAGCTCCGGTCCGATGATCAAACGAGATCGCATGGAACGGCGGTCTCAGCGCCGAGGAAAAAGACCGCGGCGCCGGATGGCTCCAAGGGCAAATCGAGCATCGCATGGTCATCTCCCTCATCAGCACCCACGAAGCCGTCACCGAGCCGCAGCTCTTCGCCCGCCGTTTAGAATCCCTTCTCGAAGAAGGCCTTTGGCCCGATGCTGAATCCATGGTCGCCGATCCAGATTCACCGCCTCTCGCCTCCTCTCGCCTCCTCTCGCAAAGGCTCGCCACCTTGCATGAGCGTGCCTCGCGTCAGTTCGCCGTCGAGATGCTCCTCAGCGAGGCAGTCTCCGCCACACGCGAGGAGAACCGCCCGCTGCATTGCTACGCCCTCGATCATCATCTGCCCACGCTCACTGCCACCGCCTTCGCCACCGCGCTCGATATTTCCAAGGACCGCCCCAAAACCATGCGGGCCATCCTCCGCAGTGCCCGCACCGGCCGCATGCCTTTGAATACCTTCCTGCGTTCCCTCATCGGCAGCATCCTCGCCTCCTCCGGTCAGATCGACCGCAGCGCTCCCCTCGCCGCGCAAATCGACGCCATCCAGCTCTTCGCCAAAGAAAACGCCCTCTGCTCGCCCTGGCAGGTACGTTCCAACATGAACGGCGATCCGCTCGTCGGCAGCGTCGCATCAGAGTGATCTCAAGGAGTGGCTTCAGCGGCCATCGAAGCTTCAAAACCCGCCCGGGTCTTCAACAGTGAAGCCATCCAGGCAAAGCCAAACAGCAACGTTCCCGCCACCACCACCGCCGCCGCCATCGGGCAGCCGAGCATGAGCGAAAGATGCAGACCACCGATGGCACTCAGTGACGCATGCAGCAGGCTCAAGGCTAGGCAAATGGGCAGCCGCGTGCTCAAAAGCTGCGCCGTGGCTCCCGGCAGGATAAGCATCGCGATCACCAGGATGGCCCCCACGCTCTCAAACGCCGCCACGATCACAATTGAAAGCACCGCCATCAGCGCGAGGTGCATTTTCCCCGGCGCAAAACCCTGCGAGCCCGCCAGCAGCGCATCAAAGGAGGTGATGAGCAGCTCCTTGTAAAACACCACGATCAAAACCGCCACGCTGAATACCACGCCGCCCATCACGAGCACTGGCTCAGGAATGCCGAGCGAGAATTCAGCAAGCGTCAGATTACTCAGCTCGCCATACAGCACGCATTCGGCATCGAGATGGACCTTGGAGGCGAAGACATTGATGAGCACCACGCCCAAAGCGAAGAGCGAGCAGAAGGTGATGCCGATCGCCGCATCCGCCTTGATGCGGCTCCGCGTGTGCAGGAACTCGATCAAAAACGTCGTCAGCAGCCCAGCGCCCAGCGCTCCGGCCAGCATCGCCGGCAGCGTGAGCTTCCCCGAGATCAAAAACGCCACCGCCAGCCCCGGCAGCACGCTATGGCTAATCGCATCTCCCACCAGCGCCATGCGCCGCAGGATGAGGTAATTCCCCACCAGCCCGCACGCCGCCGTGACGAGGAAAGCCATCAGCGCCATCCAACCATAAGTCGCGATGTCCGTCGTCCATGGGGCGATGAAGATGCGATGGGCATCGAAGGGTGGAAGAAGGCCGTCCATGTCAGTAACCGGTCGTTTCAGCAGGTCTGGGTATGCTCTGGCCATGCACTTCACGCGCTCCGGGGATCGGTTTCCCATGCGGATCGGTTTGAGGGAAGTTGAGGCGGCGTTCGAGCTGGCGGACGGTGTCTTCGCCGAGGACGTGCTCGATCTTTTCGGCGTCGTCGTGAACGTGGTCGGTACCGTATTGCATGATGTTGGTGAGGTAGAGCTCCCAGAGGCGATGATTCCTTACGACGGCGCAGGCTTTGCGCCAACCTTCGGGGGTGAAGTGGAGCATGCTGCCGTCATCGGTGAGCGTGGCGAGCTTTTGACGCAGGAGGTCGTCGCTCTGCAGACGGATTTGCTCCAAAGGCTCGCGGCGAACCTCGGCGAAATCGAGGAGCGTGATGCCTTCCTCGCGGAAGTCACGACGCTCGGCGAGGTGGTACATGGCCTTGAGGGTGTTTTCGCGTTCGATGCGGGATTTCTGCGTTCTTTGACGCCACAGCCGGGTGAGCCAGCCCTGCTGCGGACTGAACAAAAAGGCCATCGTGAACACGAATGAGCCCGCGAGCACCATGAAGGGCCCGGTGGGGAGATTCGAGCCGAGGAAGGACAAAAAGGCTCCGAAGGCCGCCGTGGCGATGCCGATGACGGCGGACAGGATGAGCACGCGATGCATGCGATCCGTGAGGAGGCACGCGGTGGCCGGTGGAATGATGAGCATGGCCGAAACGAGCACGACGCCGACCGCCTGCATGGCCGTGACGACGGCGAAGGAGATGAGAAGCATCATCGCGTGATGCAAAAAGCCCATCGGCAGGCCCAAACTCTCGCCAAAGGCCCGGTGGAAGCTCAGCGTGAGCAGCCCGCGATAGCCAAAGGTAACAAACAGCAGCGTGAGGCCGGCGGTGATGGCCATGAGCGTGATGTCGCTGCCATTCATCGCAGCGGCCTGGCCGAAGAGGAACTTGTCGATGCCACTTTTGTTGCCGCTGGGCAGTCGCTGGATCATGCCGATGAGACAGATGCCGACGGCGTAGAAGGACGAGAGCACGAGACCCATCGCCGCGTCTTCTTTGAGCCGCGTGGTGCGTGTGATGGCGCTCACCGTGAGCATCGAAAGGCCGCCCACGAGCGTCGCCCCAATGAGGATGGCGACGGGATCTTTGTTCATGTTCCAAAGAAAGCCGAGCGCGATGCCGGGAAGCACCGCATGCGAGAGCGTGTCACCCACGAGCGACATGCGCCGCACCACGACGAAGCCGCCGAGCAGGCCGCAATTCAGTCCAAGCAGGATGCAGCCGAACAGTGCGAGACGCAGCGAAGGATCGCTGAAGGTGAAGAAGCGGAAGGCTTGATCGGTGATGGAAGTCTCAGTCAGATCGCCGATGCGGGCGGCGTGAGATGAGATCGTGCCCAGAAGAAGAAACAGCGCAGAGATTGGAAGGACGCAGAGATTGGTTTTTCTGAATCTCTGCGTCCTTCCAATCTCTGCGGTGCGAGAAGGCTTCATGTCAACTCCTCCGCTTGCGAGGCCTTCGCGGCGACATCGCTCAAGATGGTCAATCTGCCTCCGTAGGTCTTTTGAAGCTGCTCGACGGTGAAAACGTCCGCTGTTTTCCCGAAAGCGACCAATCGCATGTTGAGCAGTAGCAGGTGATCGAAATACTCCTTCGCGGTGGTGAGGTCGTGGTGGACGACGAGAATGGTTTTGCCCTGGGATTGGAGGTCCTGGAGGAGGGTGACGATGGCTCGCTCTGTGGTGGCATCGACGCCCGCAAAAGGTTCGTCCATGAGGTAAAAATCACTCTGCTGGGCGAGGGCGCGGGCGAGGAAGACACGCTGCTGCTGGCCACCGCTGAGGTTGGCGATCTGGCGGTTGCGGAAGGGCAGCATGCCGACCTTGTCGAGGCTCTCCTCGGCGATCTTTTTGTCCTCCTTCGTCACACGGCGCAACCAGCCACGGCGGCCGTAGCGTCCCATGAGGACCACATCCATCACGTTGACGGGGAAGTCCCAGTCCACCTGTTCCCGCTGCGGCACATAACCGACGCGGTGGCGGCTTTTCTCAAAGGTCTCGCCAAAGATCTGCACCCAACCGCTGCTGGCGGGCGTGAGGCCCATGATGGCGCGGATCATGGTGCTTTTGCCCGCGCCATTCGGCCCGATGATGCCGACGAGGGCTCCCTGCGGCACCTGAACGTCCACGCCGTAAAGCACGGGCTTTTTGGCGTAGCTGACCGTGAGGTCGTGGAGTTCGAGGGCGGGAATCACGCCGCATTCTTAGCCCGGGCTAACTTTTGCCGCAAGGCGCAAGCTTGTTGTCCTGTGGCTAGAGCGTGTTATGCACTTTGAGGTTAAAAAGCGCTGTACACTCGAACAAGGCACAGGCATAAGCTGCGGATGCTCCAAGAGCCAACGAGCCCGCCGAGCCAAAGAAGAGCCATTTACCCCAG
>Ga0114980_10001089_pt1 | contig 19489 bp, 23 predicted proteins | sample S_140806_EF_Meta_FD_87018 | JGI IMG/M metagenome (GOLD analysis project Ga0114980, IMG submission 87018) | Freshwater microbial communities from Lake Simoncouche, Canada to study carbon cycling - S_140806_EF_MetaG | ecosystem: Environmental > Aquatic > Freshwater > Lake | place: Lake...
AAGATTTCTAAAATGCTCTGCTAATCCCTCTAAAATGACTTCACCTTCAAATCCTTTTTCTAAAATTGCATCTAATGAAAGTAAGGTATTCGCTACATCCTGGCTTAATAGCTTATCCGTAATCTGAAAATAAAAATCAGCATCCAATAAATTCAAATGCTCCATGGTAGCCGCATAACTTAAATGCGCATTGGTAAAGCTAGCAATCCTATCAATCATTGATAGCGCATCGCGCATGCATCCTTCACTCTTTTGTGCTATTACATGCAAGGCAGCTGTATCAGCTTGTATGTGCTCACTAACCGCAATTTGCTGTAAGTGATCTACGATATCATGCGTGGTAATTCTCTTGAAATCAAAGATCTGACAACGAGATAATATCGTAGGTAATATTTTATGTTTTTCAGTTGTTGCCAAAATAAAAATAGCATAAGCAGGAGGCTCTTCTAATGTTTTTAAAAACGCATTGAAGGCTGCCGTACTCAGCATATGCACCTCATCAATAATATAAATTTTGTACTTTCCTGATTGAGGAGCAAAACGAACTTGATCGGTTAAGTTTCTAATATCTTCTACCGAGTTGTTGGAAGCCGCATCTAATTCAAAAATATTGAAGGATGAATTGGTGCTGAATGACTTACAGGTTTCACACGTTCCGCAAGCTTCTGTATCAGCAGTTATATTTTCACAATTGATTGTTTTGGCTAAAATACGCGCACAAGAAGTTTTACCCACGCCTCGAGGTCCGCAAAATAAATAGGCATGTGCTAAATGATTTTGTTTTATAGCATTCTTTAAGGTAATAGTTATATGACTTTGCCCCACAACGGTTTCAAAGGTGTGTGGACGGTATTTTCTGGCTGAAACAAGATATTGGTCTGACATAAGTTATTGCTTTGTAAATGTATTGAAATTTCTACTAAAACAAATACATTAATCGCATAACCCACATATTCGAAAATTGCTCTCTCCTACTCAACCCAGGGGGCAATTCTGTTCTGATGGGAAACATGGAGTATTGAAATCGTATATTTAAAAAAAAGCCTTTTGTTAAATGCAAATTGCCAGAAAGCAAGAAATTAATATCTGTTTTTTTAAATGGATATGCATCTAATGATGTGGGATATATTTTATCAGACTGAAACGTTTCACTAGAACTTACCAATTGCGAGTAGGACAACCCTGCTCCAAAATGACTTTTTCTTCTATCAAAATAATTAAGCATAATCGGAATTTCAGCATAATTCAATTTAATCTTATAATCGTAAATAGAAAAGTTGCCATCTGTAGATAAAATTGGGTTTCTTCCATAAGAACCTTTTTGACTGAATAACAATTCCATACTTAAAGCTAATTCTTCATCTAGGCGAGCATACATGATGCCCCCCATATTCAAACCCGTTTTATTATAGCCGGCATAATTATCGCCATCTACTTGAGAAAAATTGGTGCCAAATAGTAAGCCCCCAAAAAAAGTTCTATAGTCATCCTCGAAGTTTTTTTGAGCAAGCGAAGAAGATGTGAATAAAAAAGCAAGAACAATAGAATAATATATAGCTAATTTTGTAACTTTAAGCATTGAATATAAATTTAAATGAGCTTCAAATATACGCCAAACACATTAAAAAAATTAGAACAACTTTTTGAAGAAATGAGTTATATCATTCGATACGAAAAAGGCAACTTTAATTCGGGATATTGCTTATTGGAAGAGAAAAAAATAGTCGTTATTAATCGTTTTTTAAATATTGAAGGTAAAATTAATGCCTTAGCAGAGATTGTGCCTACGATAGCCGTTACAGAATCTGACTTAAGTGGCGAAATGCTTAAATTCTATCATCAATTATTACTCCAGCCTACAGAAAGTGACAATGCTGCTCAGGGTGAAATGGAAATTTAAACTGTGAAAATTACATTCTTAGGAACCGGAACATCTCAAGGCGTGCCTATTATTGCATGCCAATGTCCTATTTGCTTGTCAAACAATCCAAAAGACAATAGGCTGAGAAGTTCTTTATTCATCCAAACGCATAATGGTAATTTAGTTATAGACTCAGGTCCAGACTTCAGGCAACAAATGCTCCGCCAAAAGGTCACCGATCTTAGAGCCCTCCTTTTTACCCATGGCCATAAAGACCACACCGCAGGTATGGATGATATTCGTGCTTTTAATTATATACTTCAAAAGCCTATCGATATATATGCCGATAAAGCTACCATTCAAGTACTAAAGAAAGATTTTGATTATGCCTTTTCAGACAAAAAATATCCAGGCGTTCCTGAATTAGAAATTCATGAAATCACAAATCAGCCATTTTACATAGATCAAACCGTCATCACCCCAATTGAAGTATTACATTATAAATTGCCAGTTTATGGATTCAGAATCAATGATTTCACATACATAACTGATGCTAATTATATTTCAGACACTGAGAAAAATAAAATTAAAGGGTCTAGGATTTTAGTACTTAATGCACTTAGAAAGGAACCACACATTTCTCACTTCAGTCTTTCAGAAGCCATTGCCTTGGCCCAAGAAATCGGAGCCGAGCAAACCTACTTTACCCATATAAGCCATCAACTAGGATTGCACGAAGAAGTGCAAAGCCAATTGCCAGAAAATATTTATCTGGCATATGATGGATTAACAATTGAAATCGATTAATTTGCAACCCCAAACATAACCACCAATAACTATGAAAAAATTAGCAATTCTATTATGCGCATTTACCTTATGCAGCTTTATGGCTAATGCTCAATATGAAAACACTACTATTAAAGCAGGACAAGCAGCACCGGAGTTAGCATTCCCCAACACAGAAGGTAAAGTCATTAAATTATCTGAAGTAGCAAAAGGACGCATCGTATTAATCGATTTTTGGGCAAGTTGGTGCGGACCATGCAGAAGAAGCAATCCTCAATTAGTTGCGCTCTATAATAACTACAAGGATAAAAAATTTAAAAATGCTAAGAATGGCTTTACCATTTATAGTGTTTCTTTAGATAAGGACAAAAGCGCTTGGATTAATGCTATAAAAGCTGATAATTTGAGTTGGACCACCCACGTAAGTGACTTAGGTGGATGGCAATCAAAACCTGCTGAAATCTATGGCGTACAATTTGTACCACAAGCTTTTTTAATGAATAACGAAGGAAAAATCATTGGTAAATACATGACCTCTGAGGAAGCCGTAAAGGATCTGGATCAACTTTTAGCTAAATAATTAAGTATTTTTTTGTTTTTTAAACATATAAAATATAACTTTGCACATCAATTTTTAACACACATGGCAAAATCCATGTAAAAAATATACTTATGAAACAAGATATACACCCAAAAGAGTATCGCCAAGTAGTTTTCAAAGACATGTCTAACGACTATATGTTTTTAACTCGCTCTTGTGCTCATTCAAAAGAAACCATCGTTTATGAAGATGGAAACGAATATCCAGTAATTAAAGTGGAGATTTCTCATAAATCACACCCTTTCTACACCGGTAAATCTGTATTTGTGGATACTGCAGGTCGTATTGAGAAATTCAAAAATCGTTACGCTAAAAAAGCATAATCTTACATTAAACATATTGAAATACGCGAAAAAATCCCGACTTTTGTTGGGATTTTTAGTTTATGCAAATTTGCCTTTTCGACACGCCCCTAAGAGCGCATTTCTTCCCGTTTACCCATACAAGATCTATAGCAGATATTCGTTGTGGCATATTAACTATGCGTGAGCGTTGGGAACATTATTTAAAGGTGCAGCATACCGCAACATTAACAGTTAGTTATTTACAAAACTGTTATGCATCCCCTACAACAACCACTTCAACGTATATCAATGGAGCTGTTCATGCTAGCGATGCGTTGAAAACAGCTATTGTAGCATTGCAGGCAGGACAAGCACTTTGTTTCAATGAGCTACTCATTGCATATAAAAGCCAAGAAGCCATTGATACTATTGAAAACTTACTACAATTAGCTGAACAATCTTTTAAAGTTGAATTTTCGGGGCCTATCACTTATCTAAATAAGCCTTGGGATATCTTCACCCAAAATGGAGCTCAAATTAAAGCCGATTTTCAAGCTATCACTTCCGAAAAAGCATCTGCTGCCTTACCTAATTATGTTCAGGCCATAAATCCAGAGGCTATTTTTATTGAAGAAGGAGCGGTCTTACTGCCTTGCATAATAAATGCTAGCAATGGCCCAGTATATATCGGTAAAAACGCCGAAATTATGGAAGGCGCCCTTTTACGAGGTCCATTATCCATAGGAGCACAAAGTACCATTAAAATGGGTGCTAAAATTTATGGTGATACCACTATCGGTCCAGGTTGCAAAGTTGGTGGAGAAGTGAGCAATAGTGTATTTTTTGAAAACTCCAATAAAGGTCATGATGGATTTATTGGCAATTCTGTAATTGGCGCTTGGTGCAATTTAGGAGCCGATACCAATTGCTCAAACCTTAAAAACAATTATAGTCCAGTAGCCATATATGATGAAGCACAACAACAATATATTGCCACCGGTTTGCAATTTTGCGGTTTGTTCATGGGCGATCATTCTAAGACGAGCATTAACACCATGATTAATACGGGATCTGTAATTGGAGTAGCTTGCAATATTTTTGGATCTGCATTCCCAGAAAAATACACACCCTCCTTTACTTGGGGAATGGGCCAAACGGCTACAAAACATCAAATTGAAAAAGCGATAGCTACTGCAAACGCCATGATGAATAGAAGAAATCAATGCTTAAGTAAAGAAGCCGAAGCTGTTTTACATTATATTTCAAACAAACATTAAGATGAGAAAAAAGATAATTGCAGGGAATTGGAAAATGAACCTTACTATAGCAGAAGGCAAACAATTAGTTCAGGATGTTATCAATGGACTACAAGCACTACCCCATCACAAAGAAGTTGTAATTGCTCCACCCTTTTTGCAAAGTGTAATGGTATCGGAACTAGTGAACAAAACCAATAATGTTTTCGTTGCTGCACAAAACTGTAGTGCTTTTGCTAATGGCGCATATACAGGAGAAATATCGGCAACCATGATAAAAAACGCAGGTATGCCTTATGTACTCATTGGCCACTCGGAACGAAGAGACTATTTTAACGAAACCCCAACCCTATTAGCACAAAAAGTAGACCAAGCGCTTGCGGCTAGATTACAAATTATCTTTTGCTGTGGCGAGCCCTTAAATAGCAGAGAACAAGCTACGCATAATCAATTTGTTGCAGATCAATTACGAGATAGCCTATTTCATTTAGATGCTAAAGCAATGGAAAATATAACCATTGCCTACGAGCCTATATGGGCTATTGGCACAGGACTTACCGCTAGTGCACAACAAGCACAAGACATGCATGCGCATATTAGAGCTACCATACACGCTCAATACGGCGAAACTATTGCCAAAGATCTAAGTATTTTATATGGTGGCAGTTGCAAGCCTAATAATGCCGCAGAATTATTTGCATGTGAAGATGTAGACGGCGGATTGATAGGTGGCGCTTCCTTAGTTGCAAATGATTTTATTGCTATTATAAATGCAATGGCCTAATTTTTTTAAAAAAAAAGAGTCCAAAATACTTTGAAGAATAAAAAGTAAATGATACCTTTGCAATCCAAATTCAAAGGGAATGCCGCGTTGGTCAATCGGTTTAAGACGCCACCCTTTCACGGTGGAATGACGGGTTCGACTCCCGTACGCGGTACAAAAAAAGAGCAACTATTTAGTTGCTCTTTTTATTTAGTCATGATATAAGCTAATGTTTTCAATACCGCATTCTTTACTGTCTCTTCTTCCGCATACCAAACATCAGTTTCAATATCCTGCCAATATATAGAATAAGTAATAGTCGTTTCCTCTTGATTGATAGCAACTGCTCTATTTAAAACATACCCTTTGTATTTGGGATGCTCTTCTATGGCATAACAAACTTCATAGGGTATATGTGTTATTCGTTCTACAAGAGTAATTTCCTCCCCCTGTGGATTGGTTAAATTCATTTGTCGCAATACATAGTCCTCCGTTTTTTCTAAAATATGTACTTTGCTAACACCAGGAACAAAATGCGCTGGATGTTCAACTTTGTATAAAAAATGTTCCCAAACTTTTGAAATAGGAAGAGCAATAAGTTGTGTATAGGATACCATGAAATGAATTATTATATTTGAACAAATGTATTACTTTAATTATCACAAAAGGCTCAGCTAGCAGCGCAATTAATGACAACAAGGGTTATTGTTGTTCTGCATTACCTACTCCATCAGTAGTTGTAGCCGATACTGTAGGCGCAGGAGATGCTTTTACCGCCGCATATATAGCTTCCATGCTACAAGGATTAAGCATAAAAGAAGCTCATGAAAAAGCGGTATCCATTGCTGCCTTTATATTTACCCAATCGGGAGCCCTGCACAAACACCCATAAAAAAAGCGATGCAAATGCATCGCTTTTTTTATGGGTGAATGAACCTAATTATTCTTTTACTAATTTCTGTGCTTGTACTAAATTATTATGCTCATCAAAAATATGAACCATATAAATACCATTAGACAAGGCTGCAATAGAAATTGTATTTTGATTTAAAACGTTAATCACTTCTTGTCCAAGCGCATTATAAATTTTCACCCTTGATTTATCTAAACCAATAATTTGAATTTGCTCATGTGCAGGATTTGGACTAATCATAATTTGATTATTCAAGGTAGTGGATGCAACTCCTGTAAAGTTTTCAATCAAAATGCCATTTGAAACACCGGTACAATTCCATTGGTCTGTTACCTGCATAGTATAAACACCATTTTGAACCGGATAATAAGAAATTCCATATGCACCACTAACCATTTGTCCATTTAAATACCATTGATAAGAATTGAATCCTGGATTGGTAATGGACAATAATCCACTTGCATAACCTATTGTAGGAACGGGTAAAGGATGTTGTGTTAGTGTAGTAATCAATGAAGTACCTGTACAAACGTTGTTAGTAATTTTCACTTTGTATGCACCCGACAATGAAGCATTGTAAATACTACTCGTAGCACCAGCAATAAGATTATTATTATAATACCACTCGTAGAAGTAATTAGCACCTGTGTTTGCTAAAAGCGCAACGTTATTACCCGCGCAAAAATCAGTTGATGATGCAGGAGTAATTTTTGCAATAGGGGCAATGTCTGCTAATTGCGTAACGACTACAGCAGTTGAAGTAGTATTACATCCACCATTACTAACTAATACGGTGTAAGAACCTCCGGAAGTTACGGTATAAGAATTTTGTGTTGCACCTGTTATTGCTACACCATTTAGTTGCCATTGATAACTATAGTTAATACCTGTATTGGTAGTTAATACAAGCGAAGTACCGGTACAAATAGTTGTACTTCCCGAAGCGGTTACATTAGCAACCGGTGCATTACTTGCGGTGTTTACCGTTACCGCAATAATATTTGATGCAGCATTACAAGTACCTACAACAATAGCAACAGAATAATTACCAGATGTGGTAGCTACATAGGTACTTGCTGAAGCGCCGTTGATGGCAACGCCATTTTGATACCATTGATACGTATAATTATTACCTGTATTTGCAGACAACAACACACTACCGCCAGCACAAATAGATGTGGATCCTGTAGCAGTAATACTTGCTGTCAATGTACCTGAAAGCAGCACACTTGCTGGTGAGGTGCTAACACAACCATTGGCACTAGTAATTTTCACTGTATAATTACCTGCAGATGTTGCCGTATAAGTAGAAGCAGTAGCTGTAGTAATTGGACTATTATTAATATACCATAAATAGCTAGCTCCTGTTGCATTAGTAGTAGCGGTTAACAACAATGTACTTGGCGCACAGAAAAGGGTTGTGCCTGTTGGTGATACCGTGGCTGATGGACTAGGATTTACAGTTATATAAATAGTATCGATGTAAAAATTAACCCCATTATTTGCTGAAACGGTATAGAAACCGGTAGCAGCAGGAACAAATATTATAGAATCTGCTGTGCTAGCGTTAAACCAATTTTTAGTGTAACCAGTAGGTCCGGCATAATGCAAGGTGGTAGTTTTACCTGAACAGATAGTTAATGAATCACCTTCTGTGATTAAATTAGGAGCTGTTAAACTTGTATTTTTTTGAATAGTAAATACGCTTGGATTTAAATTAAAGAAAATATTGCTATCGCCTTTTACTTTAACCCTTGCTTTATTAGTAGTATTGATGTTGGGTACAGAAAAAGTAGCTGTACCACTATTTGCTATATGTGAAGCTAAAACATAAGGGAATGTATAGCCGCTATCTACACTCAAATAAATATTTACAAAATTACAATTAATCGGCGCAGCTGTTGTACCCACTACATTCCAAGTTACGGTTTGATTTGTACCACCTACCCATGTAGTTGCTGTTGTAGCTGGGGTAAGTACGGTAAACGCATTTGTTGTATTGATTGCATTAATGTTAACGGAATCATCTGTAAAATTAAAACATCCAATGCCATTATTAATATCACGCACCGTCAATTTAGCTGTAATTTTTCTAGCTACTTCTGGTAATTTTTCGCCTAAATAATTAGGAGATGCCGTATTTCTTACCACTCTACTTGGCATAGGGAATACACGTGTGCGACTGGTATCTGGATTGAAAGAGCGGAAGTTAGGACCAGCCGTATAAGCCGTTGTCCAAGCTGTTCCAAAATTACCTAAATTCCAAGCTTCCCAACAATACGTCATTGATTGATGATCTGGATCGGTAGCAATTGGAGCTGTTAATTCAAAGGGCGTTTTGAAAGGAATATTATAGGTAGCTAAAATGCTTGGCACGGTTGATGGTGTAGGGTTAGTTGGTGTTGCAGTAGTATAGCAAGTACCAGAACCTGTAGTGATAAACTTAGAAGCCTCTACTAAGCTAGCGGCATGGAAATAAGGATCAGAATGTTGCTGAATATCATCTGGACTACAAATGCCGGCATACGCCATGATAGTTGTTCCACTCAATGGTTCATAAGCTGTGGTATTATTTCTATTACCTGAGCAAGATCCACTATTAGAGTTAAAAGTATGATTACAACCAAATTGGTGACCCATTTCATGGGCTACATAGTCGATATCATAAGCATCCCCTACTGGACTTGGAGAACCGGTAACGCCTTGCGCTTTTACACTTCCACACACACAACCAAAAGAAGCAATACCGCCACCTCCAGTTGAAAATACGTGGCCAATATCATAGTTAGCACTACCAATAGTGGTTGTTACCGTAGTTTGGTTTTGCCCCAACATGGTTGAGCCATTGTTATTCGTATAAGGATCAGCACTTGTCAAATAGATTAATAGATTCGTATTGTTCACTAGTGTAAGTGTCACACCAAACTCGTTTTCATAAACACCATTTACACGATTAACAGAAGTAACCATAGCTGCTAATACAGGAGCTTGCGTAGGCGTTGTAGACCCAGTTACAGCACAAGCATATTCATATGTACAAGCTAACGCTAAGCGATATTTTTTATGAATAGTACCATTCGTTCTTTGCGCAGTAGTGTTTAATGCAGGCAATCCATTTCCTATATTTATAGGTGTACCATTAGGTACTAAGCCAGAATTAGTTTGGCCAATTTCACAATGCATTTGTTGCTGATAGGTTCTGATTAAATCTTTTTTGAAAAAAGATGCATAAACAGAAGCATTATTCTTGTTTCTTGGATTAATCATAAAGGTTCTTGTACCATCAAAAACCATTGCATGGAAATTAATTGGGTTAATATCCAATTTTAAAGTCGCACCTGGATTTGCAATATCAAAACCAAAATAGGTTTTAATTTGCGGAAACTTAGCTGCTAGTCCAGATTCCATTATGGATGATTCCCATACTTTATAAGTATGAAAAGATCCATCTGGATAAGGTAATTCTAATACAATTGCATTACTTGGGTTATTACCTGCAGTATGCAACAAAGAAGTCATCTGTGCCAAATCAAAAGACCAAGCGCTACTGCTACTTACATTAAAATCAGCCGTTAGCGTTGTTTCTACTTGTGCACTGTTTAAAGGCAACCAAATTGAATTGGATGCAAAAACAAATTTGCTAGCTAATACTGCAAATAAGAAAAGAGATTTGAAAATAAATTTCATAATGTAGAATTATAGAATTGTTGGTTATTTTAGAATGTTAAACTTAGGAAAAAAAACAAAAAAAACCTAAAAATTGAGGGGTTATTTACCCACTAAAACGTATTTGAAAATAAATTATAGAAATTCAAAAGAAAGCGATTATTTTTGAGGAAACTTATTAATTACAAAAAATGGCAAAAATTAAAGTAGCAAATCCGGTGGTAGAGTTAGATGGCGATGAAATGACAAGAATAATATGGAAGTTTATAAAAGACAAATTGATCCTTCCGTATATGGATGTTGATATCAAATACTATGATTTAGGTATGGAACATAGAGACGCCACCAACGACCAAGTTACGATTGATGCTGCAAATGCCATCAGAGAATTTGGAGTAGGCATTAAATGTGCTACCATTACACCCGACGAGCAACGCGTGCAAGAATTTGGCTTGAAACAAATGTGGAAAAGCCCTAATGGCACCATCAGAAATATTTTAGATGGTACCGTTTTTAGAGAGCCTATCGTTATTAATAACATTCCTCGTTTAGTGAGCAATTGGGATGCCCCTATCATTGTTGGTCGTCATGCTTTTGGCGATCAGTACAGAGCAACTGACTTTGTTGTGAAAGGTGCAGGAAAATTGACTATTAAATTTGAAGGTGCTGATGGACAAACAATTGAACATACCGTTTATGATTACAAAGGAGATGGTGTAGCCTTAGCTATGTATAATACTGATGAATCTATAAAAGGATTTGCTCGTGCATGTTTCAATATGGCACTTAGCAAAAAATGGCCTTTATATTTATCTACTAAAAATACGATTCTTAAAAAGTATGACGGTCGATTCAAAGACATTTTTGAAGAGATTTATCAAAATGAATTCAAAACTGCTTACCAAGAAAATGGCATCACTTACGAACATCGTTTAATTGACGATATGGTGGCGAGTGCGTTAAAATGGAATGGTAATTTTGTTTGGGCTTGTAAAAACTATGATGGTGACGTACAAAGTGATACCGTTGCACAAGGTTTTGGAAGTTTAGGCTTAATGACCTCTGTATTAATTACCCCAGATGGCAAAACGATGGAAGCAGAAGCAGCTCACGGAACAGTGACCCGCCACTATCGTGAACATCAAAAAGGAAAACCAACTTCTACCAATCCAATTGCTTCTATTTTTGCATGGACAAGAGGATTAGCGTTTAGAGGCAAATTAGATAATAATCAAGCACTGATTGATTTCTGTAACACACTTGAGCATGTTTGTATTGAAACCGTAGAAAGTGGCAAAATGACGAAAGACTTAGCGGTTTGTATTCATGGTAATAAAGTAAATCATGGCGAACACTATTTATATACAGAAGAATTCTTAGATGCCATAGATGCTAATTTGCAACGTAAAATTGCATAATAATAAATACTATTTCAATAAAGAGGGTTGAGTATTCAACCCTTTTTAATTTTACAAAAACTACCCTTTTATGCCTAATAAATTATTCCCTTGTTTATGGTTTGATGGCAAAGCTAAAGAAGCTGCCGATTTTTATTGCTCCATTTTTAAAGACTCCAAAATTCTATCTGCTAATCCAATGGCAGTTATTTTTGAACTCAACGAAACTAAATTTATGGCCCTCAACGGAGGTCCAGAATACCAATTTTCAATTGCAAACTCTTATGTAATTACCTGCGATTCGCAAGAAGAAATCGACTATTATTGGGATCATTTTGCAAAAGAAGGAAAACCTGGTAAATGCGGATGGATGGTAGATAAATACGGTGTATCCTGGCAGATAGTACCTGCTATTTTAGGCGCTTTAATGAACGATCCTGAAAAAGCACCCAGGGTTATGTATGCCTTTATGCAAATGAGTAAATTTGAAATTGACAAATTAATTAATGCTTAAAAGCACCTGCTTATAAAACATCAGGATATAAACATAATAACCTACATTTACAATCTAATATTGCAAAAAACTAACAACACGTTTCATTTATTTCTAAACAATTAAATTCATTCACATGCAAAATTTCATGCTCAACATTACGCTTCAAGGTTTGGATACCGAGACAAGAATGCAACTATTGCCACAAGAACAAGCAATCGTAAAAGAATTAGAAGCCAAAGGCACTATTCTTCACTCCTTTATTAAACTAGATATGTCGGGCATTTTTATGGTATGCGTAGCAGAAAATGAAGCCAACTTGCACACACAATTAGCTTTACTACCCTATTATCCATATATGAAAATTGAGCCAACTTTAATACGCGGCTAATACCAATTACTCACAATAAAATCTAGAAAAAAAAAGTCGATCTTATAAGATCGACTTTTTTTTATTGTTTGCTATAACCATGAACCTTTTGTAATTTCTAGCATAGCGCCCTCTTGTAAATCGCCTAATAGCAGACTTCCAATTCTAATTCGCTTTAAGGAAACTACTTCATACCCCAGCTTATAACACATGCGTCTAATCTGCCTGTTAAGGCCTTGAATCAAAATGATTGAAAAAGTAAACGCGTCTATAAGCTCAAGCTTACAGGGCATTGTTCTTTGCCCCATAATAACAATACCCATTTCCATTGCTTGCTGAAAGGCTATATCGATAGGCTTATCCACCTTCACGATATATTCTTTTTCTACTGCCTCATCTTTAGCCAATGTCTTTTTATAAACGCTACCGTCATTTGTTAAAAGCATAAGTCCTTCCGAAGCTTTATCTAATCGCCCAACGGGAAATAAATGTTCTTCTAGATCGATATGATCAGCAAGATTAGCACTAATATTTTTATTTAGCGTAGATTCAATTCCCCTTGGTTTGTGGTAAGCATAATACTTCCATATGATACCCGGTTTCAACAGTCGATCGCCTATATGTAATGCATCATTTTTTTGGAGTAGTTGATCAATACGTGTTACAACACCATTAACCATTACTTGCTCTGAAGCTAGTAATTGCTTGGCCGCTGCATGATTATATTTTGCTACATGCACCAAATAAAATAAAACAGTACTTCTTTTCATACATGAAAAAAGGCACTAACTAGTGCCTTGAAAAAAAATTAAATGTCATTACATTTCAGGATACAGAGCAAATTGCAACATAAACTCATTCACTTCCTTTTTCACCTTTTCAATACTAGCATCATTATCCGGATCCATCAACACATTATCTAACCAATTAACCACTAAAGGCATATGCACTTCTTGCAATCCTCTTGTAGTAATCGCAGGCACACCAACTCGAATTCCAGAAGTAATAAAAGGTGATTTGTCATCGAATGGTACCATATTTTTATTAAGCGTAATATCTGCTTTCACTAAGGTATTTTCAGCTTTTTTACCACTGATATTTTTATTGCGCAAATCGAGTAATAATAAATGATTATCTGATCCTCCCGAAACAATATTGTAACCCTTCTCCAAGAAAGCGGCTTCCATTGCTTTGGTATTTTTAAGCATTTGCTCTGTATACGCTCTAAATTCTGGTTGTAATATTTCAAAAAATGCAACTGCTTTTGCAGCAATCACATGCTCTAATGGACCACCTTGTGTGCCTGGAAATACGGCTAGATCAAGCAATTGACTCATCATTCTTATTTCTCCTTTTGGCCCTGTTTGCCCCATAGGATTTTCGAAATCGTTGCGCATCATAATGATACCTCCACGAGGACCTCTTAATGTTTTGTGTGTAGTTGAGGTAATGATATGGCAATATTCACAAGGATCATTTAAATGCCCTTTTGCAATTAATCCAGCAGGATGAGAAATATCCGCTAATACTAATGCTCCAATTTCATCTGCTACTGATCTAATGCGTTTATAATCCCAATCTCTACTATAGGCAGATGCACCGCAAATAATGAGTTTAGGTTTATGCGTACGCGCTTGTTGCTCTAATGTAACATAGTCGATCAAACCGGTTTCTGGCACTACGCCATAAAAAGTAGGTTGGTATAATTTACCAGAGAAATTTACAGCAGAACCGTGGGTAAGATGACCACCCATACTAAGATCTAATCCTAAAATAGTATCGCCAGGTTGCAATAAGGCTAGCATAACCGCTGCATTTGCTTGAGCGCCGCTATGCGGTTGCACATTAGCATACGCTACATTGAAAATTTCTTTTACACGATCGATTGCTAATTGCTCCGACTGATCTACCACTTCGCAGCCACCATAATAGCGGCGACCAGGATACCCTTCCGCATATTTATTAGTCATTACATTTCCCATAGCTTCCATTACTTGTAAGCTGGTAAAATTTTCTGAAGCAATTAATTCTAATCCTCTGCGTTGACGATGCAACTCTTCGTGGATTAAATTAAATAAGGCGGTATCTCTTTGCATAAAATTTTATTAAACGGTCATGATTTCTTTTTCTTTATCCTTGCATACTTGGTCTACTAAGGTAATATGCTTATCGGTGGTAGCCTGCACCTGATCTTCTCCTCCTTTAGCAATATCTTCACTCAAGCCATCTTTTTGCAATTTTTTAATTTGCTCAATACCTTCTCTACGAATATTACGAACAGCAATTTTAGCAGTTTCACCTTCAGCTAAGGTTCTTTTTACTAATTCTTTTCTTCGTTCTTCCGTCATTGGTGGTAAAAATAAACGAATCAGGGTACCATCATTCTGAGGGGTCAGACCAATATTGGATGCTAAGATTGCTTTTTCAATTGGTGCCATCATTGTTTTTTCCCATGGTTGCAAAGAAATCGTTCTTGCATCGGGCGTTGTAATATTAGCAACTTGATTGATGGGTGTTGGTGATCCATAATAATCTACCATGATACCATCTAGCATGGTTGCAGTAGCTTTACCAGCTCTGATTTTAGTTAATTCTGATTCTAAATGCGCAATCGCTTTTTTCATATTCGATTGCGTATCGGCTATTATTTGTTGCATTACTTCAGACATAGGTGACTCTATTTAAACGTGCTACAAAAGTAACTATTATCTTTAATTGAAACGAATAATCGTGCTATAAATCAGTAATTTTATGAAAAACATAGCGACATAAATGATTTCTATTTTGTGTTGTAATCTATACCTAGTAATTTTACCTAAAATAAATTCCATGGAAGCCGTTCAAACAAGTCCTATTTCGCTAAGTCAAGGCGCTATCGTTGAAGTAAAACGATTAATGAGTGCTGCAGATTTTGATGCAGCTCAATTTTTACGCATTGGTGTAAAAGGTGGTGGCTGTGCCGGCATGACCTATGTGCTTGGTTTTGATGCCCAAGAAGCAGATGATGAACTATTTGAATTAGAAGGCATACCCGTGCTTGTAAAAAAAGCACATGGCATTTATTTAATTGGTATGGAAGTCGATTTTGAAGATGGACTCAATGCTAGAGGTTTTGTGTTTAAAAACCCAAATGCTAGTAGCACTTGCGGTTGTGGTACTTCTTTTTCAGTCTAGTACACCTCTTTTAAGCTTATCGTAAATACTAAATATGAGTTAGCTGGAATGCCTGAAGTTGCTTGCGATCCGTAGGCTAAACTAGGTGGCAAATACAAAATAATCTTTCCATTTTTACCTATCAAGGGTATTCCCTCTTGCCAGCCAACAATCAAATTCATTAAATTAAAGGTTACATTATTACCATTATCTACCAAGGTGCCATTTAATAGACGTAGCGTATAATTAACCGTAACATTAGAGCAAGCCGTAGGTTTGGTGCCACCAATAGAATCAATACTATAAAAAAACCCTCTACTATCTTCTGTAGCGCTAATACCGTTGGTGCTGATATAATTTCTTAAAAATACTTTTTCTGCATCAGGAGCTGCAGTTGTAACGGTAGCACAAGTTGTATCTGTTTTTTTGCAAGAAAGTGTAGCGCATATTATCGCTACTACAAACATCACCAAAAGCATACTATTTTTCATAATCTAAATTTGTATGTAAAAATAATTGAAACTTTAGAAGTATTGGCATTAGCCGTAAAAAAAGAGTAGATTTACACGTTTAATGCAACAACCATGGATATTATTATTTTTATATTTCTTTGTTACCAAAACTACATTCGTGCTAAGAGAATAGGTCAGAACCCCACAAAATGGGTGCTTTTTACCTTAGGTGCTTTGTTTTTAGCAATGTCGGTAGGTACCATTGTAGTGTATACCTTTTTGTATAAAAAACCATTACTGACCGTTGATGATTACAATGCTTTTGTAGCCTATTGTTCTCAACCCTATCGTATGCTCTTGATTTATGGTATTGGCTTTGGTGGATATTTATGGATACGTGCTCGCTTAGAAAAGCTTATGCAACTAGCAGCCAAGCAGCATGCTGAGGAAGATGAAACAACCTAAATATTAAATAGGTTTTGTTTTAAAATCTAATGCTTTAAAAGTGCGTTTCTTTTTAGCAAAGTATTGCCAAATGATACTTTTATTATAAATTCCAACGGTATTTCTATTCGTGATTAAGGATTTATTTTGGGCACGCTTTTTCAACCATAAGCCCAATTGTCCATAAAAGCTAAAATGTGCTTTAATAATTGTCAAGGTATGTCTCCATTTCCCTTGTAAGAGTAATTGAATTCCAGCTAATCCATCTAAAACCAAACGTACAGGAAGCAACCAACATAATTTGGCGCTGCGTTCGTTTTTAAGTAAGAGAATTAAGCTATTTCTAAAATTATAAAATAATTTTTGGGTACTACCATAACTGATGACACTGCCACCTACATGATACACCGTAGATTCGGGCACATACGCAATGCTATAACCAGCATTTTTTATGCGCCAGCATAAATCTACTTCTTCCATATGGGCGTATAAATCTTTATCTAACCCCCCTACTCGATGATAGACCTCCGCATTGACAACAAAACAACCACCCGAAGCCCAAAATAATTCAACTGCGTCATCGTATTGTTGATGATCTTCTTCTAGGGTTTCAAATATACGTCCTCTGCAAAAGAGATAGCCTAAATAATCCATAAATCCACCTGCAGCTCCAGCATATTCAAAATAGCTGCGCTCTTTCCAATATCTAATTTTAGGTTGGCATACCGCTATTTGTGGATGACTACTTATTGTTTTATGAATGGGTGGGAACCAGTCATCAGTAACTTCGAAATCAGCAGATAAAAGAATATAATACGTTGCTTGAATTTGCAATAAGGCTTCGTAATAGCCATTAGCAAAGCCTTTATTGATAGGCAACTGTATAGTAGTAACGGAAGGATAATACGTTTGGACATGCAATAAAGTATCGTCGGTAGAGGCATTGTCTACAACAATAACTTGATATTGTTCCTTTGCTTGCTCTATGATTTTAGGTAAAAATAAATCATGCCATTTTTTACCGTTATAACTTAATATAACAACGGCAGTATCATAGTTGCATTGGATCATCCGATGATTTTATTTGTAAACTGGCTCGTATTGAGTATTTCCAGGAACTTCTGGAGTGTGTTTTGCAAACTTGTGTTGGTATAAATTGTAGCAACCTGCCCAAGAAAAAATAAAGATACTAAAGAAAATAAGTACAAAAAGGAAACGAGATTTAGAAGGTTTGTTTAATTCTAAATCCGCTGGATTATCGATAATAGTTTCGTTGGTCGTGTTGTGAGATTGCATGTTGATTTATATTTCAGATACAAAAATAATAGATTATCTAAAATAATCACAATAAATTTCATCAATTTTAGTTTATTTGTTAAGAAATGGCAAGTTTTATCAATTGGAAATCGGGATTTATACTTATTGCACTGCTCATAGTAGCGGCATCGCTATATTATACTAATAATTTAGCCAATGATTTGTCGCAAGAAGAGCGTAAGAAAGTAACTATCTTAGCCAAATCTTTTGAGCTATTAGCAAAAAGCAGCGATAATGATGCTATTTCATTTGCGCTTTCTAATATCGATTCAAACAAATCGATTCCGGTAATACTCACTGATGAAAAAAGCTATATTATTGATTTTAAAAATATCGATACTAGCCACACTCAAGTAAAGCTCTTTTTACAAAAAAAATTAAAAGAATTTAGGCAACAACACCCCAAAGTAGAGGTTGATTTTGGCTTTGGCAAAAACTATATTTTTTATGGCGAATCCGAACATCTTAAAAAACTGCGTCAGTTTCCCTATATCCAATTGTGTATTATCATCTTATTCTTATCGGTAGTACTTATTGCCCTTTCAGCTGCGCACAGTGCCAATCAAAATCAACTTTGGATCAGTTTATCTAAAGAAACTGCCCATCAATTAGGCACCCCTATTAGTTCGCTAGAGGCATGGACGGTTTTATTGGAACAACAAAATACCCCACCCGAGTTACTGATAGAATTACAAAAGGATGTACATCGGTTACAATTGGTAGCCGATCGATTTAGTAAAATTGGAAGTATACCCAAATTAACCTCGCAAGATCTAAGCCAATTAGTGGAGCACATAAAAGCATACATGCAAGTGCGCGCACCTAAGCATGTACGAATTGATTTAATAAGCAACGAGTCGCCAATATTAACACCCATGAGTGCAACTTTGATCGAATGGGTTATAGAAAATTTATTACGCAATGCACTAGACGCTATGACGCATAAAGGAGTAATACTCATAAGCCTTCAAAAAGAAGACAAACAGGTGATTATAGAAATTAGCGACACCGGCAAAGGCATGAGTAAAGGACAGGCAAAAAAAATTTTCAAACCTGGTTACAGTACCAAGAAAAGAGGATGGGGTTTGGGTTTGTCCTTATCCAAACGTATTATAGAGCAATATCATAAAGGCAGCTTGCAATTGCGTCAAACAGAATTAGGGAAAGGTGCCACTTTCAGAATTATCTTACCCCTTTAGGAATTTAAAGATTAATGTTTAATTTTGCGAATCTCAAGCGGCGATGGCGAAACTGGTAGACGCACTACCTTGAGGTGGTAGCGCCTTTTAACGGGCGTGGGAGTTCGAATCTCCTTTGCCGCACTTATTAAAACCCTGATTTTTTTTATCAAAATAAAATCAGGGTTTTACTTTTTAAATTAAGAATACGCATCATGTTTGCAACGTGATAATTTGAAAAACAATTTATTATGTTTAAATTTTTAAACTTTTTCGATATAAAAAAGTAAGTATATTTATATGTTAGCAGTCAGCTAAAATCAAAAATCAATAAAAATCATATGAATATAACAATCATAGGGGCCTCGGCTGGAATAGGTTTAGAAACAGTAAAAAGAGGCTTTAATAGAAATCATTCGATAACTACTCTTTCTCGAAATGAAATTGAAATAGAAGAGAAAAAATCTTTAAATATGATTCTTGGTGATGCAACAAATAAAGCTGACCTAATAAATTCTATCCAAAACTCAGATGCACTAATAGTAACATTGGGAA